>Ga0326597_10000073_pt1 | contig 170611 bp, 158 predicted proteins | sample RVTome_12_FD_203789 | JGI IMG/M metagenome (GOLD analysis project Ga0326597, IMG submission 203789) | Soil microbial communities from uranium-contaminated site in the Upper Colorado River Basin, Wyoming, United States - RVT100D185 | ecosystem: Environmental > Terrestrial > Soil > Contaminated... | reverse complement strand
CCTTGCCTAACGGAATGGACATAGAGCAAGGGCCGTGCCAACTTAACAACGGCATTAAGGGGGCTTTCAGATGGTTTTCCGAGGAAAATCCTACGGTTTCCGGAAATCCCTTTTCGGATTTCGGAAACCCAATCCGGCAAACTGAGGACACGTCTCCCATCGCCGCTTACACGGGCGGCCCTTTGGTGATGCGCCGGGTGCGCCTTTATCTATAAGAGAGTCCGCGGCGCCCTCGCGTATCACGCAATCTTACGCCCTCGTAAAGATCGTATTGACTCACGACTCCAGTCCGGCGATAGGTTAAAGGCCTTGGCGCTCTCAGGATTATTCCTTGGTCCGGTTCCTGCACTATCCCATATTCAAGAGAAACAACATCCATCATAAAAATAATATGGGCTACTTTAAAAGCCGGTTGGAGGGGAAAATGAGAAAAGAGGGCAGGCCGCGTTTCTTGTGTTATCTGGTTGTTGCGTTTTGGATCTTTGTTGGCGGCTGTGCTGGAACAGGAGCCGGCGACGGCGGCGGACAAAACGCCGCGCAGAACCCTTGCCCCGACAATGCCCCGGCACTCGGACCGACCAGCGGCCCCGGCGGACTCCTTTTTTTCACGGGCTGCGGCCTTTGGGCCGTCGATCCGGCGCAACCGGCGTCTCCTGCGCAAATCGCATCGGAATTTATTCCGGGCTCGCTCCAAAAGATTGTTAAAGGCGACTGGAATGTGGGCGCGCAAAAGGTAACGGGCAAGCATCTGCATGCCCTGCTCTATGCTAAAGGAGAAAACCGCATTCCGAGCAATCAGTTTTTCAGCGACGAGAAATTGTCTCCCGGCGATGAATTCGCAAACGGCCGCTTCTATAAAATCAGCGCGCTCAAAGGCCAGTCGCAAAGCCCCGTGCAGGTCTCCAGTGAATCGCGCGCAAATAAGATGTGCGGCGTGGTCGCCGGCTTGGAGGATTATCAGAACATCGACCATTCGCTTTATGTGTATTCGATGCCGGGTCCGGACGATAGCTGTACCATTGGCGATGACAATCTCGAAAAGATTATCCGGCTAGGGATGGGACCCAACGACGATCCCATCACCCTGCCCAGAGGACGCGATGCCTTCACCATCGGAGAGCTGGTGGATAAGGACAACGGCGCCATCACCGGATGGCTTGCCATCAAGTCTCGTCGGCAAGACCGGCGGCTGCCCAACTACACGACTCAGGCCGATGCCAGCCAGGATGTGCTTAAGCCTCACAAGATCGGCCATCCCTCGAAACCCTATCCGCTGGGATTCTTCACGGGCACGCCCATTCTCGTCTCCGGTCCCGCCGCCGTGGGCGGGCTTAATACGTACACAAGCTACTATATCAATCCGGACCCACCCGCGAACATTAGCTTCCCTTGTCCGGAGGGGAAAAACGATGTGGAGGTCCATTTTCCGCAAACAGCCGATCCCACCACCGACCCGGAGATCTTCGACAGCGATCTCAAAAAGCTGGAACAAAATGCCTTTAATTTAAAACTAAGAAAGCGAAGCAAAAAGATCTGTCTTGCGGACGGAGCGATACTCAGCATCCGCTACGATGCGAGCGACACCGAACTCGCAAACCTCGAAACGCAAATCGCCGGACGGCGCGTCGTGAAGGCCATCGTGATTGAAGAAGCCGTAAACCTCACGGCCAACGGCGATGTTACTTTAAACACCCAGGCCAGCTATATCGCCCTTCATCGCTGCAACATCGATTTAAGCGATTGCGGCACGGCTCTGAAACAAACGACCTTTACTCAATTTTGCGTGGAGTCGGGTTTCGATCAAGTCGGCAATGAAGGCAATTGGCTCGCCGATCCATTTATCGTGGGGGCTTACGACGCTTTTAATCAACCAGTGAGCGGCGAGCTGGTGCAATGGACGCGCGTCGACGACCCCGAATTCGAAGAGGAAGACCACACGACGACGAACGGCTCCGGCAAGGTGGGTTTCACGGGAAAATTGGGTGACGACGACGAAACGCCGGGCTGGAATGTGTTCAAGGCCAAGCCCTCCGGCATCGGTTCGCCCCTCGTGTTTTCCGCCTCCAAGCCGCCCGCACCCACAGAATTCACGCCGCCCTTTTGCAAACGGCGGGAAGAATTCTACATGCTCGGCGTCTTCCCTCAGTCCACCCGCGGATCCAAAGCGGCCTTCATAGGAAAAATGGCGGTTCGGATTGACCTGCTCTACCAACCCTACTGGAATTTAGCGGATCACGAGGACGACGACGGAGCGACCAAGGCGAAAAAGGCGGAAAAGAGAAATAAAGCCGGTACGCAGGGCGTGCTCTACGTTTACGACGTGGCGGCCAACACCTTTTCCGTGGATGTGCCCTACAACACCAACGACCTCAGCATCAACAACCAGCTGAATGCCGCATCGCTAAAATATATTTCCTCACATGAAATCGACGACGACCGTTCGGCCTTTCCCGACGGACTCTTCTCCGTCTATGACAACGACATGTACTTTTTTTCCGATTTCGGAAAAATTTTCAGAATGCCGCTTTCGGGAAACGGCAAGGCGGTCCAAATGGTCAATGAAGGCGATCGGAAGATATTGGACATGAAATTGACGGTAAACAATCTGGTCTACACCCCCGTCGATCTCAAACCTGAACGGCCGGTAAGCGCCGTCAAGTCCGTCGCCAAGGGTGGCGGAGGCGCGATCTTTCTGCATCCGGACACCCAGAAGACCGTGCTCAACCTGGTCACGGATCCGGACTGGCACTATGTCTACTTCGAGACCTTGCAGACCAAGGAAGACCTGCCCAACCCCGGCGTGTACTCCCAGGTCTATGCTGGCCGGGCGGACGGTTCGCAGGCAACCAAGGAAACTAAAAACGCGACGATGGCGGGACAATCGGACACACGGGTCTTGAGCGTCGTCAATTGCAATGCCTCGGGCCTATTCAGCTGTAAAGGCGGCACGCTCGTCTCAACGGTGGGTGCGGACTTATCGAATCAATTGTCCCTGGGGACACTCCCCGGCGACATCGACGCGATCTTCTTTCAGGGAAACGGAGAGGGTCTGCTCGGCGAAGGCTATGCTGACAGCGATGTCACCAATGTCGACATCTTTCATCTCAAGGCGGATCAGGCCGACACTTTAATCCGGTCGGTCACGACGCCTTTTATTCCCGAAAGTAACTTATAAAATGGACGGCTTATTCCCATTCAATCGTACTGGGGGGCTTGGAGGAGATGTCGTAGACGACGCGGTTGACGCCCTCGACCTCATTGATAATCCGATTGGCGATGGTCTTCAGGACGTCGTGGGGAAATTCGAACCAGTCCGCTGTCATGCCGTCCTGGCTGGTCACCGCGCGGAGCGCCACGGCGTTTTCGTAAGTCCGTTCATCCCCCATCACGCCCACCGATTGGATGGGAAGATACACGGCAAAGGCCTGCCAGATTGCATCGTACAATCCGGCCTTGCGGATCTCTTCGATAAAGATCGCATCGGCCTCGCGAAGCCGGACCAAACGCTCCGGCGTCACCCCTCCGACAATCCGAACCGCCAAGCCTGGACCGGGAAAGGGATGCCGATAGAGCAGTGCCTTCGGAATGCCGAGTTCAAGGCCCAGCCTGCGGACTTCATCCTTAAAAAGCGTTCGAAGCGGTTCGACCACCTTCATGCGCATGCGCTTCGGCAGGCCGCCGACATTGTGGTGGGTCTTGATCGTTGCGGAGGGCCCTTTCACCGAGATCGATTCGATCACATCGGGGTAGAGGGTTCCCTGGACCAAGTAATCGACTTGCCCGACGCGATGGGCCGCTGCATCGAATACATCAATAAAGGTTCGTCCAATAATCTTCCGTTTCTTTTCCGGCTGCGTCGTCTTCGCCAGCTTAGACAAAAATTGCGCAGAGGCGTCAACCTTTTTGAGATTCAGTTTCAGCGTTTGCTTAAAGGTCCGCATGACCTGCTTCGCCTCGTCTTTGCGCAAGAGCCCGTTGTCGACAAAGATGCAGTGCAGCCGTTTCCCAATCACGCGCTGAACGAGGACAGCGGCCACGGAGGAATCGACCCCGCCGCTCAAGGCGCAAAGCGCCTTTCCCTTTCCAATGGCCTTCCCAATCTCCTCTTCGGCCAGATGAACGAAAGAACCCATATCCCAGCTGGGCCGGCAGCCGCAGATTGCATAGATAAAATTCTGTAGGATCTGGACGCCGTTCGGGGTGTGGACGACCTCCGGGTGGAATTGAAGGGCGTAAAAACGGCGCTTGGCATCTTGAATCGCCGCAGTCGGGGCGTTGCCTGTCTTTGCGACGGGACGGAAACCAGGCGCGACTTTTTCGATCCGGTCCCCGTGACTCATCCAAACCGGGATGCGGCGGGGCAAGCCTTTTAATAGAGGCGAACGGGGGTCGAGCGACAATTCGGCCCGACCGTATTCCCGCTTTTGAGAACGCGCAACGCCGCCGCCGAGGAGATGCGTCATCAACTGCATCCCATAACAGATGCCTAAGACGGGGATGCCCAGCGAAAAGATTTCCGGATCGCAGATCGGGGCCCCTTTTTTAAAAACGGAGGCCGGGCCGCCGGAGAGAATAAGGCCCTTCGCTTGGTGCGACCGGATCTCTCCGATGGAAACCGTATAAGGAAGGATCTCCGAATAGACCCGGCTTTCACGGACCCGTCGGGCGATCAACTGTGTATATTGCGATCCGAAATCGAGAATGAGGATTTTATCGAGACTGCGGTCCGTCATGCGTGCTGCGGTGGCGTGAGGGGTGAATAAGACAGGACGGGACTACACCCCCATTTCATAATTGGGGGCCTCTTTCGTAATGATAATGTCGTGCGGATGGCTTTCCCGAATGCCGGATGGCGTCACGCGGATAAATTTGCTCTTGGTCTTGAGCACCTGAATGGACTTCGACCCGCTGTAGCCCATGCCGGCCCGAAGTCCGCCCATCAGTTGATAAACGACCCCCGAGAGCGTCCCTTTATAGGGCACCCGGCCTTCGATCCCTTCCGGGACAAGTTTGGAGACGGGCTCAAACTCCTGAAAATAACGGTCGCTGCCGCCGCGCTCCATCGCCCCGAGCGATCCCATCCCGCGATAGACCTTGTAGCTTCGGCCTTGCAACAGCACGGTTTCTCCGGGACTCTCCTCCGTTCCGGCAAAAAGCCCGCCCAACATGACGGCATCGGCGCCCGCGGCGATGGCCTTGACGATATCGCCGGAATACTTGATGCCGCCGTCGCCGATAATCGGGATCTTGAAGCGTTTCGCCGCCTTTGCGCATTCAGAAATGGCGGTCAGCTGCGGCACGCCCGCGCCGGCAATCACCCGAGTGGTGCAAATTGAACCCGGACCAATGCCCACCTTCACCGCATCGACCCCGCTTTTAATCAAGTCGAGGGTCGCTTCGCGCGTTGCGACATTGCCGCCGATCAGTCCAATATCCGGATAGCGCTTACGGATGGCGCGGATCACTTCAAGAACGGAAACCGAGTGGGCATGGGCGGTATCGACGACGATGATATCGGCCCCGGCGCGGATAAGGTGATCGACCCGCTCCTTCGAATCGCCGCCGGCCCCTACCGCCGCGCCGACGCGGAGACGGCCCAATTCATCCTTGCAGGCACTGGGAAATTTGATCTTTTTTTCGATATCCTTAATCGTGATGAGCCCTTTGAGTTCGAACTGATCGTTCACCACGAGGAGCTTTTCGATCTTATGTTGATGAAGAATCTTTTGCGCTTCCTCTAAAGTGGTCCCTTCGGGCGCCGTGATCAAATTCTTTTTTGTCATCACATTGGAGATTTTCTGATTCATGCGGGTTTCGAAGCGGAGGTCGCGGTTGGTGATGATGCCGACCAACTTCCGATTCTGTGTCACTGGAATCCCGGAAATGTGGTACTGCTTCATGAGGTCGAAGACCTCGCTGAGTTTTCGGTCGGGGGAGATGGTAATGGGATCGACAATCATGCCGCTCTCGGACTTTTTCACGAGATCGATTTCTGCGGCCTGTTCCTCGATGGAAAGCGCACGATGAATAATCCCTATGCCGCCTTCCCGCGCCAAGGCGATGGCCAAGCGCGATTCGGTGACCGTGTCCATCGCCGCGCTCACCACCGGGATTTGGAGCGTGATTTTGTGCGTCAGCGAGGTCTGAAGGTCGACATCCCGCGGCATGACGTTGGAACGCGCCGGAACCAGGATGACATCGTCGAAGGTGAGGCCTTCTTGCAGTTTTTCGGGCAGCATCGATTTCTTAAAAGGACTAAAAAGGAATCGGTATTTCTATCATATTCGGCGATACCAGGTCAAGAATCGGAATTGTTCCCCCTCGAAAGTCCGGTACCCCGTGAGGCCTCTCTCCTCTATCGGCTGGGTCACTGGGATCGGAGCCCCTTCCACCCGATAAAAATGGACAGGCAATCGGCAAAAAGATTAGGGAAGAGATGCGCTAGAATCTGGCGCCCGACTTTTTTTGAGTTTATGCCGTCCTTTGGTGTAGGATGCTTGTCATTAGGCCGACCCGCACTCACCTTGGAGTGAAGCCCGTTTGCGCGGCCCCCCGAACGTGAGAAACCCTTCGACCCTCGACCTTTTGAAGGCGAGTCCTCGGCACCAAGGCCGCGCTGGGCCATTTGAAGCACTCCCCGCGCTGGGGTCGGGGGCCGCAATGCTCATCGTCTTCATCTTGCTCTCGACGCCGGCCCACGCGCAACTCGCTTATTTCTCCGACTATTTTTCCTTTGTGGGCGAAGACGCAAAGGGCAAGGTGGCCTTCGCCTTGGATACCAATCGCGGCCAAGATGGCGCGGCCTATCAGGCGGAACATTTTCTGGTCTTGCACGACGAAACAAGCGGATGGGCGGCTTTACAAGGCAATGGACGCTATCCCAACACTCAAAAAATCCTTCAAGGCCTGCCCGACTCGGAACACTTTCAATTTCAAGGAAAGCCGGAAGAAGGCATTGCGATTTCGGGCCCCACAAACGCACTTTCTCTGACCATCGACCCCCTCCCCACGCTTATTGATCGCCAAAATGGAAACGACCACTACCGCATGGGCGCGGCCCCCGCAATCCTCAACTGGCAAGGGCGCCGACTCGTGGGACGCGTCATCTACGAATACATTCAATTCGACAATTGGAACCGCCTCACTCGGACCTATTTTGGCTTTTGGAAAGATTTCCATGGCCTGTATGCAATGACGACGGAAGCGGGATCGGACCGGCGGGGCGATTTCTACCTCCACGCGCAACAGAGCGAAAAGCTTGCCCCCTTGATTGGAAAGGTGGAGGGCTTCGCCACTTTCGAAGACGAGACACTGAGGCTTTCGGAGGCCGACATCGAGACCGGCGACACCGAATTCGCGTGGGGGTTTTACCGCTGGCCGCTGTCTTGGATCGGACAGGTCGCGGGAGAAAACCCCGAATCGGAACTCCGCTTCGAGATCGCCCTCTCCCAGCAGAAACGCTTCGCGAACTGGGTCATCGGCGGCTTTGCCATGGGAATTATCACCGGAGAGCTCCACTATCAAGGGAAACGTTTCTCGGTGTATGGCTTGGGAGAAATCATTAAATGATGCGCGTCCGATGTGTTATACTCGCCCGTGATTTTATCGTCAGCATCACACCCAACCCTCTGCGTATTGGCCAAGGACATCGATCATGAACGCGAAGGCGGCATACGCAATGCGGACCTGTGTTTTTCTGTGGTCCGCTCTGCTCATCGCAGGCTGCACCTGGCCTTTTCCTTCCCTACATCCCAGCGATTCTTTTGATGCGAATCGGCAATCCGTCGTCGTCGGACACTTGATTATCGACTGGAGAAGTGTGCAATTTCAGGAAGCCGTCGATCGTTACGGGAAAATGACACTCAGTGTCATTCATGAACCTTCGGGAGCGGAACACTCCATCGTTTGCGAGGATAAGGGCCTCGATTCGCGTTTTTTTGCCCTCCTGCCCCCCGGTAAATACCGCCTGGTGAAATGGATGAAGGGGAAATACTTCAGAAATATGTATGGATCCTTCGAGGTCGGCAGGGGAAAGATTAGCGACATCGGAACCTTGAAGTGGTTTCGAGGCGCCTTCGATCGCATGCACGGGAGCCTTTTTATTGACGATCGCCAAGAAGAAGAGGCGCGGCATTTTAAAGCCCGCTTTCCAAAAATTGCACAAGGGCTCGACAAATCCATTGTGCATTTGGATTAAAGGCCTAAACCTCCGGGCGAATCGACAGCTCGCCCTCAATATAAGGAGAACATTATGAAAAAGGTCATTGTGCTCGGTTTGATGGTCATCGGACTGTTTGGATGCAACGCCTTTCGATATCAAACCCTCACGGTGGCGACGGGAAACGCTACGCCGGGCGCAGGAAGCAGCGTCACCTTCAAGGGCAAGCTCCTGCCTTTGGAAGGCCAGGCCATCCGGGTGGGCGACAGCCTCCCCTCGGCCATGCTCACGGCCAACGACCTATCGGAACACAACATCGCAGACACGCGCGGCAAGGTCCGCATCATCAGTGTTGTCCCGTCCTTGGATACCCCGGTCTGCGAGCAGCAGACCCACGCCCTCAGCGAAAAATCTGGCGACTTGGACCAATCGGTGCAATTCATCACCGTCAGCATGGACCTCCCCTTTGCGCAAAAGCGTTTCTCGGAAAAGGCCAAGATCCACAACGTACTTTTTCTCTCGGATTATCGCTCCGCCGACTTCGGCTTAAACTACGGGCTCCTCATCAAACCGCTTCACCTCCTTTCTCGATCCGTCCTCGTGGTCGATCAGAACAACGTCGTCCGCTACCTGCAGGTCGTTCCCGAAATTACGGAACTGCCGGATTTAGAAAAGGCCATGCATGTGGCGAAGGGCTTGATTTAGCCTATCGATGAAACTTTGACACAATAACAAAAGCATGAAGCGACGGATGAAGGCCTCTCCTCCCTTCGGCCGTGGCTCCGGATCCTATTCGTCCAGCCCCGATTGGCAATCGACGCGGGACTCCGATCACTATCATTTGATCTGAACTCCGCACAGCGTTTATACTGAATTTATTCCCCTCCCATCCTTCTCACGCGAACGAAACAAGGGTCCATGTTAAAAGCCATCGCCAATCTGCTCAAGATTCTCAATTCCGAGACCGCGCCCAGCCAAATCAGCCTGGCCTTCTGTTTCGCGATGGTGGCTGGCCTCACCCCTTTCCTCAGCCTGCACAACCTTATCGTGCTCTTGCTGGTGCTGATGCTCAGGGTAAATCTCTCCGCCTTTCTTTTGGGTCTTCTTTTTTTCTCGGGTACCGCCTACCTGCTCGATCCCGTCTTCCATCAGATCGGGCTCGGCATACTAAGGGCAGAAGCTTTACAAAGCTTGTGGACGACAATGTACGATTCCGCCTTTTGGCGCATCGCCCGCTTCAACAACACCCTCGTCATGGGCAGCCTGGCTTCCGCCCTGATTTTATTTTTTCCGCTGCTTCTTCTCTCCAATCAATTCATCCGACGTTATCGGGAAAGCTTCTTGGCTTGGGTCCGTAAAACTCGCCTCATGCAGGCCCTTCGGGCCTCGAAGCTTTACAATGCCTATGAATCCCTTTCGCAGTTGAAAGGAGGCGGCGAATGACAAAATGGATACGCTGGCCGGGTTTGGTCTTTTTTGCGGTTCTGATCGCCTTCGCTTACTTTCTCTTTTATTTTTTTATCGATGACTTCGTCAAGGCACGCATCGAGGCCGCCGGAAGCGATTGGGCCCATGCCAAGGTCGAGCTCGACGACGCCCACCTTTCCCTCTTTCCGATGGGCCTCCGGCTCAAACGCCTTCAGGTAACGGACCGTAAAGCCCCGATGAGCAACGCCGTCGAAATCGCGGAGATCGCCTTTTTAATCGACCCCGGCCTCGCCCTCGATCGAAAAATAGGTATTCAGGAAATGACCGTGGATGCCCTCCGCTTTAACACCCCGCGGACACACTCGGGCGCGCTCGCCCCCGTGCCGGAAAAAGCACCGAGCGCCTTAAAAAAGCAATTCAGCGAAACTTTTCAACTCCCCGCGCTCGATCTGCCCAATATTCGGGAGATTCTCGAAAAAGAATCGCTCGCTTCGGTCCAACGCGTCGAAGACCTCCGGCAAGAAATTAAAACCATGGAGGAGAAGTGGCAGGCCGAAGTCGCCGCGCTCCCCGACAAAGAGAAATTAAAGTCCTATGAGCGCCGTGCTAAAGAATTGAAAGAGGCCAAAAAAGGCGGCCTGGGAGGCATTTTAAATGGCGTCACGGAACTGAGCGCGCTGCAAAAAGAAATCAAGGCCGATCTCGACCGTATCCAAACAGCCAAACAGCGTTTGAACGCGGACCTCAATACGCTCAAAAACCAGGTCAAAACCTTGCCCAAGACCCCGCTCGAAGACATCAATCGCTTAAAAGAAAAGTACGCCCTCTCCCCCCAAGGCCTCAGCAACATCACGCGCATGCTGCTGGGCGAGCAGATCGGGGGCTGGACGGACACCGCCGTACAAGGTTACGAGACCCTTCAACCCTATCTTGCCCGATTGTCGAAAGAGCCGTCGGAGGCTGCAGCCCAAAAGCCTCCGCGCGGAAAAGGGATCGACATCCATTTCAGAGCACAGCGGGCCGATCCCGACTTTCTCATCGAAACCGCCAAGGTCTCGTTTCAAATTGAGGAAGGTCGTTTTACCGGAGCGGTCCAACAGATCACCACACAGCAACACCTCACCGGCAAGCCGCTCACTTTTCGTTTTACAGGCCAAGACCTCAAGGCCTTCGAAGCCATCACGGTTGACGGCACTGTCAATCGAATACAGCCCGCGCAGGCCCAGGATCGCATCCATCTTAAGGCGCAAGGCTATCGCATAAAAAACCTGAGCCTCTCGAAAGGGAAAACCTTTCCTGTCGAAATGAAAAGCGCAGACGCCGATTTTGAATCGACGACACAGATCGAAAACGGAATACTCGATGCCAAGCTTTCGGCACAAATAAAATCGCTGGTCTTTGCCCTCGGGCTCGAAGAAGGGGCCGGAACCCTCGCCAAGGCCATGGCCGAGACTCTCTCCGATGTGAAAGGTTTCGGCTTAGAGGCGGCGGCAAGCGGCCCCCTCGGCGATTACGATCTCACGCTTAAATCCGATTGGGATCAAGTCGTTAAAAAGGCCGTCGGAAACCAGGTCCAGGTCCAAGCGGCAAAATTCGAAGCCAAGCTAAAATCGGAGATCACCGAAAAGCTCGACAAAGAACTCGCTCAATTTAATACCTCATTCGGCGACTTGGATGGCCTGCTGGGGGAACTCGCAGGCCGGGAAAACCTCGGAGATCAGATCCTGAAAGACCTTTTGAAAAAAGCGACCGGCGGTTTCAAGCTGCCGTTTTAGAAAATCACGATAGGAGACTGACGGTGCAAAAACGATGGCCGATACTCTTAGCCCTGGCCCTGACCCTCTCGTTCTCGGTGCAAGGCTGTATTTATTCGAAGGTGCAAAGACCGCTCGATGAAAATTTCGATCAAACCCGCTTAGGCTCAAAAACAGGGCGCTCGCATTTCCAGTCGGTGCTTTGGCTGGTGGCCTGGGGCGACGGCGGGACAAAGGCGGCGGCGGAAAATGGCGGCATCACCACCATTCGGCACGCCGATACCGAGTATACCCTCATCCTCTTTGGTCTCTACACAAGGGCCACCACCATTGTTTATGGCGATTAAGACCGCGCTCCTCATCCTGGCCCTATTCCTCTCTTTCGGATGCAGCCGCTTCACGCCCGGCGTGCTGTATACGCATACGGTGAGACCCATCTCCATCGACTTCGACCAAACCGCCGTCGGCACCAAACGAACGCAATTGGATGAGCACCGCGTCTCCGAGCCCATGAGCGGCATCGGCCTTTCGGTGGAATGGACCGCCAACCGCATCCGCGCGGCCGCGGAGGCGGCGGGTATCACGCAGATCGCCTTTGTCGAAGAAGAAACCCTGAGTTTTTTACTGGGGATTTACCAACGCCGAAGATTGATCATCTATGGGGACTGATGCGCCGGCCTAGGACTGCGACCGTTCCCATTCGAGAAACTGTTCCAGTTCCGTCTTGATCGATTTTAGAACAAAACCCAGGACCGCGGCATCGTCCAAGTAGCCGATGCCAGGCAGGAAGTCGGAGATGAGATCAAAGGGATTCACAAAATAGATCACCGCAGCGACAGCCATGAGTATCGTCTTTAAAGACACCTGCGTGTAGGCCCCGCTGATCCAAGCGCGGATGAGGCGGAACAGGGCCTGAAGATCCTCCCAGATTTTCCCGAGAAAACCTTTCTCCCGATCCGCCTTATGCATCGCTTCCACCAGAAGATGCTCGGCTTTGTCCTTGTCCTTGACAAAATCCGAGGCCTTCTTTTCCGCATCGTCGAAGCCTTCCGGTTTTTCATCCTGTGGCATCTAAAACGCCTTCAAGAATCACGACAGACAATGCGAAGCCCGGCTCAACGCGCGGCATCGAAACCGGCGAATTCAACCCCGCTTAGCTCCGCGATCTCTTTTTTCCAAGTCGTAATGTCTTTTGGATTGAACTGATTGAGGTGATGATGGCCGCAGGCCCGGGCCATCACTTGCATCAGCGAGACGGACGCGCCCAAAAACCGCGCCAATTGCGCTGCCGATTTTTCGACATTCAAACGTGCTCGCAACTTGGGGTCTTGCGTGGCCACGCCCGAAGGGCAGTTGTTGGTTTGGCAAATCCGTGCGGCGATGCAGCCGATGGCCTGCATCGCGCTATTGGCAATGGCAATTCCGTCTGCGCCTAAACATAAGGCCTTGATAAAATCGGAAGGCACGCGCAGGCCGCCCGTAATAATCAGGGTAATGTGCGAGGCCCCGCGCGTATTCAGCCGGTGCCGCGCCCGCGCGAGGGCGGGGATGGTGGGCACGGAGATATGATCGCGAAAAAGCAGTGGCGCCGCGCCCGTGCCGCCGCCGCGCCCGTCGAGAATAATGTAATCCACCCCGGCTTCAATCGCAAAATCGATATCGGCTTCGATGTGATTCGCCGAGAGCTTCATCCCAATAGGGATGCCGCCGGTCAGTTCGCGCACATGGTCGGCATAATGCTTAAAGTCATCCGGCGTATCGAAGTCCGCAAAAGTCGCGGGCGATACGGCAGGCTTGCCCTCCGGCAACTTCCGCACTTGGGCGATCTTGCCGACCACCTTGATCCCCGGCAGGTGTCCGCCCGTGCCCGTCTTCGCCGCCTGGCCACCCTTGAAGTGAAAGGCCTGCACCTTTTTTAAAAGCGCTTCGTCGAAGCCGAACTTGGCCGAGGCCAACTCATAGAAATAGCGGCTGTTCGCAGCCTGCTCCTCCGGCAGCATGCCCCCTTCGCCGGAGCAAATCCCCGTGCCCGCCAACTCCGCCCCTTTTGCCATGGCCGTTTTCGCTTCTTCCGACAAGGCCCCAAAACTCATGTCGGAAACGAAAAGGGGAATTTTTAATCGCAGCGGCTTTTGCGCATTCGGCCCGATCACCAGTTCGGTGGCCACAGGCACATCGTCCATTAAGGGTTTGGTTGCAAACTGCGCCGTTAAAATTTGAATATCGTCCCATTCCGGCAGCGTCGTCCGCGGCACCCCCATCGCCCCCAACTCGCCATGTTGTCCGACTTTGGAGAGTCCATCGCGCGCCAGGTCGTGGATCTGTTTAAGCGTTGGCTCTTCCTTTGTCGGCTTTACGGTCTTTAGGCTTGTGTCTTTGATAGTGTCGTCGGCCTCGGTCCCCGCATCGGCCTTGATCTCTTCTTCCGTCAAGGTCGCATGGGTGCCGTCGCAATAGGGCGGATGATCCGTCCGTTTGCAGAGGCACAGCGCGGCCTCTTTGTCTGTGTCCACCTGAAAGGCAAGCGGTGAAAACCCCGTGCCATTGTGTGAACCGTCGCAAAAAGGCTGGCTCTGACTCAAGCCGCAGGCGCACCAGTGGTATTCTTTTCCGGCTTCGAGCTGAACAAGGGCCGGTTCGGTGTCGGCAATTTTGGGATGCTCCATGTCTATCCCTTTCTACATAATTTTATAATTTTTCGTTATCGAAGGAAAATCTGAATTGGTAATCCGCCGTGTCGCGATGATGTTAACGTAAAATTAAGAGGGATCGCGTTTAGGCAGCACCCCGCGTGAAGGACCCCTTAGGCGATTGATGCCTTTGATAACGATTCACGATGCCGGCCCAGCCCCTGCCCTTTTTTAGTCGCACAAAAAACTGAGCCGTTCGTCGGCCCTTGATGTTTCGATTTCGTGGATTTCTGCGCGCACCACATTTTTAGCCACAAAGGGATCGTCATTCACCCGACTTTGAATCTCGACGAGCGAGGTGTTGTGCGCCAAAATACCGCCCCCCTGCTTGGGCTGAAGACTACCAACCAACAAAAACACACCGTCGTCAAAACCCCGCTTGATCCACTCTTTGTGGCCCTCCATCCATTGACCGGCTTGGCCTTTGTTGTCAGAAAATTTAAGAAGCACAATAAACATACGCTCTCTTCTCCTATCGCTTCACACCATCTAGAGGATTGGGTTATTCAATCTGTCTTTGGTTTTATAAAAATACTGATATACCCATGCCGGTGGGCCTAACACCGGCTGATCAATTGCCCTGTTAGGGTGCGCTTTCTCCATAACCAAGAAACCGCTTGGTCAGAGCAGTGCCAGGACCACTCCACAGCGCTGGGAGATCAGCTCCTTCATCGACCTCATTTCGTCTTGAGCCGCTTTGTCGGAATGTCCCAGGTTGGCGTCTCTAGGGTCTAGGTGAAAACTGGCTGGAGGCGACGACCCTACACGGAACAGGAAAGGGTTGGTTCCGCGATGTGTCACCTGGTTCCGGTAGTTGTAGGCCCGAAATATTAAGCCATCCTCGCTGTACGGGTTGGGCGGCACCGGCGCTTTCCGGGTATTCATGTAGAGTGCGCAAAGCCCTTTGGCAATTGGGTCAGCGGACGGAAGCGCCTTGATCACAGAAGAGACCGTCACCTCTTCCGAATCGAGACCAAGGACTTTAGCATCGTTGACGCACTGAGCCAGCACTTCGATCGCTCCGACCCGATGGAAGAAGAACTCCTGGACGAGCTGCTGTCGTTCCCACGCATTCGCTCCGGGCAGATTCCCCTGGTTTAGTGCGCACAGATCGTCGAGACGCTTCTGCGCAGACTTCAGGCGCTGCTCAATGTTCTCTTTATCCACGACCGCCTCACAAGGCTCTTCCTCACCGTAACAAGTCAATATTTAGTTTCTTAATAGTTACATCAACCGACAATATTCAAATTCAACGATCAAGTTTAAGCGGAAGATTATGCGCAAAACCCAGATCAAGCGATTTGTGGAGGAGCCTCTCAAGCTCAATGCGCCAGGTCTCAGGAGGTGGTCGGCTCCGCATCGGACAAATCATTTGCTTAAGGGCTGCCTTCGTCGCTCAATTTTCCGACTTGCGCGTCTTTCCCTTCTTCATCGATGGTCAATAACCGGTCGCCGAGCCGATCCAGCTTTTTGGTTGCTTCTTCGTATTTCCCCCGTGTGTTGGAGAGGTGTTTTCCGAGGACGTCATAATCTTCACGGAAGCGGTTGAAATCGCCCGAGAGGCGTTGCAGGCGCTGGTGAATTTCCTGCGCCGATTTTTCGATCCGTAAACCCTTAAAGCCCAGCACAATGGCTTGGAGATAGGCGTAAAACGAATTCGGCGAAACCGGGATGACCCGCTTCGACAGGGCGAAGGTACATAAGGCGGCCTCTTCCCCAAAGTCTTCATCCTTGATAATGGTTTCGTAGTAGACATTTTCGGCGGGGATATACATGAGCGCGAAATCGTAGGTGCCTTCATCGGCGAGGATGTATTTCGAGGCGATTTGGGTGATGTGTTTTTTCACATCCGAACGGAACTTGCGTTGATAGCCTTTCTTTTCTTCCGGGTCTGTGGCTTCGATCAGCCGCCTGAAATTTTCGAGGGGGAATTTAGAATCGACCGAAACCAAGGCCGGACCGAGTCGGATAACGGCGTCGACTACTTCATTATTTTTGAAACGGTGCTGCATAGAAAAATGGCTCGGCGGGAGCACCTGTGCGAGCAGTTCGCCTAAAAAAAGTTCGCCCAAACTTCCCCGCAGTTTGGGGGCGCGAAGGATTTCCTGAAGGCTCGCGATATCTTTCCCGACGTCGTAAACCTGCTGCGTCGCCTTGGTCAATTCGCCCAAGTTTTGTTTGACCTCCCCCACGATTCGCGATGCGTTATCGAGGCGGTTTCCGATTTGACCGGTGGCCGTCGTGAGCTGTTGGTTCATGGTTTTGAGCTGTTCGTTCACTTGGGTGGTGATTTGCCCCAACTGCTGATGCATCGACTGCCCGTTGGCGTTCAAGGTCTCGGAAAGCTGATGACGAAGCTGATCGACCTGCTGCTGCATCAAAAGCAGGCCGCTGTCCTGTTTAGCGCCTTCACCTTTTATGGATCGGACGATAAGAAAAAGGTTGATCAGAACGAGGATTGCTAAAAGAATGAGACTCAAAATTTCCAAGGCAGGCTCCAAGGCGGTGAATTGGCCATTACTACCGAAAACGGGGCTTGAAGTCAAACCGTGCCGCTTGGCCAATACAGAAAATTTGCCATTCGATTATAAGCAGTTGCGGCTTGACGTGCACAGTTCGGTGCAGTAGAGTAGGCCGGGAATGCCGAGGGGGCCGTATGTCTGGGAGGAATTGGGATCTGGTCATTGTCGGCGGCGGGGCCGGAGGGCTGGTGCTCGCCCTTGCCCTGGCAGAGAACGGGCTTCGGATCGCCATTCTCGATCAACAGTCGCCCCCCATTCCGCCGCCCCGGGGCGAGATTCTCCAACCGAATGGCTTACGCATCCTCGATCGTCTCGGACTGCTGGAAGAGCTATTGGCCTCCGACGTCCATTGCAACAAGGCCGTGCACTTTTACCGAACCACCGGCCGACATCTCTGCACCATCGATTACACGCGACTACCCGCCCCTTATGCCTATGCCCTCATTTTCCTTCCGGAGGTCCTTCAGCGGCTTTTACTCAAAGCCTTGGCAGTGCATCCCAATATTCACACCTTCTGGGAGGCTCAATTTAAATCCATTTTATGGAACGGAGATCAGGTGGCCGGCGTCACGGCCGAACGCGAAGGAACGCCGCTTTCCTTTCATGCGCCGATGGTGGTCGGGGGAGACGGCGCCGGATCGCGCGTTCGCGAAGCTTTTGGAATCCGACATCGCGCGTATCAATATGCCGACGGCTATTTCACGACGGTGGTGGATCGGCCACCCGGCTTTAATGACGAGTCTCGATATTATCTGGGCAAGCGGACAATTTTTGGCGCCTTTCCGGTTTCGCGCGATCGGACCTATCTTTTTTACCTGATCCCACGGACGGGGATCGACGCGGTAAAAAAACGGGGTCTCGAGGCCCTCAAAGACGAGATCCTTTCGCTTCATCCGGAAATCGCCACCCTTTTTTCAGGGCCGCTGAAGATCATATCTTCGTGGGATCAGTGCGCCTATATGCGCTGTTTTCGCGTGAAGTGTGCCACATGGACGGTCAATGGCGGCGCGCTCATCGGCGATGCGGCCCATGCGATGAATCCCCACGTGGCGCAAGGCCGGAATGCGGCGATGGCGGACGCCATGGCCTTGGCGCGCGTAATTGCGGATGGTTTCAAGCGGGGCAATTATTCACACTTGGCCCTGAGTGCCTATGAAGCGGCGCGCAGGCCGGACATCGATTTGCTTCAGGGCTTGGGAAACGAGATGACGGCGCTTTGGAACAGCGGTTTTCCCCCCCTCGTTTGGGCGAGAGACCGGGTCTTTCGATCTGTCAACCAGCATTCGGCGCTTCACGATAAGATGCTGGGCACGGTCGCGGGCATACGAATTCGCCCCCTCAATTTGAGTGATCGCTGGCAGGCCCTTTGCTCTGCTGAACGGAGCCGCTAAGGACGTCCGTCCGTCAGACTCTGGCAAGTTTGTGGGCCGGAAACCGTATCACGGTTTAAATTACAATCGGCCCTTTAGAAGAAAGCTGGGGTTGGCCGACGTATTTGACCCTCACTTATTCTATTGCAGGCTGAGATACGCTATAGTATAGGGATGAAATCGCTCGACCGGTAAGCGGTTGAATGCGGGATGGAATATTTTATGGATAGAGGATTCGCCTTAATCGGCGCATGCCTCGCACTGGGGAGAAGCAAATGAATATTACGATCATTGGAAGTGGATATGTGGGCCTGGTCACGGGGGCCTGTTTTTCGGAGCTTGGGGTGACCGTGACTTGCGTCGATAAAGAAGAAGAAAAAATCGCCCAATTGAAAAAGGGCCTTATCCCCATTTACGAACCGGGATTGGAAGAGTTGGTTAAAAAAAATATGAAGGCCGGACGGCTTTCCTTTACCACCGATTTGGGACAGGCCATTCAAGAATCGCTGGTCATCTTCATCGCCGTTGGGACGCCCCCGCGAGGGGACGGCTTTGCCGACCTCTCCCATGTGGAAGCGGTGGCGGAAACTATTGCAGACAAGATGAACGGTTATAAAGTCATCGTCACCAAAAGCACGGTCCCGGTCGGGACCGGGGCACGATTGACAAAAATTATTGGCAGCCGATTAAAGGAACATTTCGATTTCGACATTGTCTCGAACCCCGAATTCCTGAGAGAAGGCTCCGCGATCGAAGACTTTATGCACCCCAATCGTGTCGTCATTGGGGCAAGAAGCCAGCAGGCGGCGGCGATTATGCGCGACCTTTATCGGCCCCTCTACCTCATCGAAACCCCGATGCTCATTACCGACATCCCCACGGCCGAGATGGTGAAATATGCCTCCAACGCCTTTTTGGCGACCAAGATTTCCTTTATCAACGAGGTGGCGAATATCTGCGAAAAATTGGGTGCCGACGTGCAGCAAGTGGCCAAGGGCATGGGTCTCGATCGCCGGATCGGCTCTAAGTTTTTGCACGCGGGTCCCGGCTATGGCGGATCGTGTTTTCCCAAGGATGTGTCGGCCTTGGCGCAAATTGCAAGAAGTTGCGATTACGAATTCAATATCATCAATGCCGTTATCCAGGTGAACAAGAACCAAAGGGAGCGCATGGTCGAAAAAATAAAGACGGCGATGGGCGAGCTTCAGGGCAAGCGGCTGGCCGTTTTGGGGCTGGCCTTTAAGCCGAATACGGACGATATGCGCGAGGCGCCTTCTATTCCAATTATTCAGGCGCTCCAAAAGTTAGGGGCCGAAATCGTGGCCTGTGATCCTGCGGCAGTGAAGGAGGCCCAGAAGGTTTTGTCAAAGGTGACTTATGCCGCCGAGCCTTACGAGGCGGTCGCAGGCGCCGATGCGATGATTTTGATGACGGAGTGGAACCCTTATCGGAGCCTCGATTTGGATCGCATCAAAGCGGCGATGAAGTCACCCATCGTCATCGATTTGAGGAATATTTATGATCCAAAACAGATGGCAGCGCTCGGCTTTCAATACACCAGTGTGGGTCGACCTAAAGCACAAGGGGAGGCGCTGGCGGGGTGAACGCTTCGGGCCGACTGATCTGGGGTTGTGCGCGCCTCCTTACGATTGCGATGTGCGGTCTGGCGGTCTTTTCCTGCGCCTCGGCCGAGCAAAAGAAAAAGGACCATTTTGAGCGGGGACTCGACTATGCCCAACAAGAAAACCTTGAGGAGGCCATGATCGAATTCCGCAATGTAATTCAGCTCGATCCCGACCACGCCGAAGCCAAGTACCAGCTCGGCCTGATCTACATCAAAAAAGGGGGCATGGCGAATCTAAACAATGCCTTCAAAGTTTTAAGCGAGGCAGTGGCGATTAAGCCGGAGCTGATGGATGCCCAATTAAAACTGGGCAGTTTTTTTCTCTTGTCCAACGACCTGAAAACGGCGCGGGAGAAGGCCGATCTTGTTTTAGAGAAAGAGCCGAGTAACATCGAGGCCCACCTTCTTCTGGCCCGAATCCACATGAAAAAAGACCGCGCCGACGCGGCCGAAGTCTCCTACAAGACCGCCCTATCGATCGATCCGAACAAGATCCCGGTGTATCAAGAATTGGCGGCGTTCTATTTAAAAGAAAAAAAACCCGATGCCGCAGAGGCCCTGCTGAAACAGGCCCTTGCCATCGACGCGCAGTCGGTATCATCGCACATAGCCCTGGCCCAGTTCTACCAAGTCACCCTTAAGCGCGCAGAGGCGGAAGCCTATTACAAGAAAGCGCTTTCTTTATCGCCGAAGGACAAAGGGATTTATTTTTCGCTGGCCAATTTCTATCTTGCCGAACAGCGTCCGGAGGAGGCCAAAGGAGCCTTGATTGAAGCGGTCCAGATCGATACGAAGGACCCGGATCCTTATCTTGCCTTAGGCGATTACTACGAGAAGCAGGGCGATCCGAATGCAGCGGAGGCCCAATTTATCAAGGCGCGTGGGCTTGAACCGGGTGGCTTGATCAGTCGAAAAAGGCTTGTGAGGCTTTACTTGAACCAGGGAAACATCGCCTCGGGCCGATCGGAGATCGAGGCCCTTCTTCAGGCCGAGCCGAAAGATCCGGACGGCCTCTATTGGAAGGGCCGGCTGGCCCTTTCCGAGCGAAAGGGCGGAACGGCGGGAGACTTGTTTCGACAGGTGCTCCAAAGCAATCCTCTTTATCCAGGAGCGCAATACGATCTGGGGCTGGCCCTACTCTTGGAGGGGGACACTCAACAAGCGAAAGTGGCCTTTTCGACGGCGATCGAACAACAGCCGGAAAATCATGCCGCTCGCCTTGCCCTGGCCAAACTGCATCTGAAATCCGCCAACTATGACCTCGCCATGCAAGCGGTCGAGCGTGTCGTCCGAGAAGACAGCGCCAACCAAGAGGCCTTTATCGTTCGCGGCGACGTCGCATTTGCCCTGCGCGATGGCATCAAGGCCGAGGAAAGTTATCAAAAGGCGCTGACGCTGGCGCCGAATAACCCCATTGTTTTTTACAGATTAGGGCTCATTCGACGGGCGAGTAAAAATGAAGTCGCGGCCAGAGATTTTTTTGAAAAGGCCTTGGCGCTACAGCCCAATTCGGTTGAGGCCCTGTCTCAAATCGTGTCGATTGAACTGTCGAAGGGCGAGGTCGACGAGGCGATCAAACGCGTGACGACCCAGATCGCCGCTGTCCCGGAACAAGGGGTATATTATCGCCTTCGGGGCGGCCTCTTTGTCTCGAATAAGTCCGAAACGCTGGCGGAAGCCGATTTCAAAAAAGCAATCGAATTGGATCCCAACGATCTGGCCGCCTACTTGGACTTGGGTCAATTTTACGGCCGTGAGAAAAAATATGCGCAGGCCTTAAAGGAATTGGATGCCGCGCTGGTGGTGAATGCGAAGATCCCTCAGGTTTATATGCTCCGGGGCGTCATTTACGACGTCCAGCAAGATATCGACCGCGCCCGCACCGAATATGAAAAGGCCCTTGAAATCGACCCCAAATTTGGTCCCGCCGCAAACAACTTGGCTTGGATCTATTCGGAACACGGAGGTAATATCGACAAGGCGCTCGATTTGGCGCGTTTGGCAAAAGAAAAATATCCCGACAATCCAGCCGTCTCCGATACCTTGGGATGGATCTACTATAAAAAGAATGTTTTTTTAAAGGCTGTGTCCTTGTTAAAGGAAAGCGCCGAAAAATTACCGGACAATCCTGTTGTACGTTATCATCTCGGCATGGCCTATGCGAAAGAAGGCAATAAGATCTTGGCCGCAAAAGAGTTAAAGGCCGCGCTGAGCTTGGATGAGGGCTTTCCCGGCGCAAAGATCGCTAAAGAGACCTTGGAGTCACTTTGAACGAGAGGATGATCGACTTTAACGTCGGCATCGTGTTTTCGATAGGGGGTTTAAGTATCCTTAAATGGCCTCTATGGGAGGCATTTCCCAGCGGTAAAGACTGGCCGCTGGGTCGTGGGGAGTTTTAAATTGAGCGATCAGAACCCGTCGCGAACAGATCTTCTGATAGAAAAACTCCGGCAACTGCAGATTACCAAATTAGGCGTGGAGGGTTTTTTTCAGAAGGTCTTCAGCATCCTTCAAGAAGAAATCGATATCCAGGCCAGTTGGTATTTCCCCGTCGAGTCCACGTCGCTTCAACGAACCGTCTGCAGCTTGCAGATGCGCCGCAGCGCCTCGCCCCAAATCGAGGCCGAGCGGATTTTGCTGGATGAGCGCTTGTTTCCAAGCGTTCAAAACCTCCTCAAGATCGATACCAAGGCGATTCGGGGAGAGGCCTGGTGGACGGCTTCTCAATTAATGCGTCACCCCATGTATTGGAAACTCCTCAAGCCATATCATCTCTTCTTCTCCTGCATATCTCTCCTGATGGACGATCAGAGGCGATGTATCGGTTATCTCGTGCTTTGGAAAACAAAAGCGGCCGGCCATTTTGGCGATCGCGATTTTACCTTATTGACTGAGCTTTCTCCCGAGATCGGCGCCCTCTTGCAGAATGTGTCGAATGGCACAAAGACCCCCGAGAAAAGAAAGGACTCACCCAAAGTGCCCGCCCGTCTACTGAATCCGATCCAGCAGATTTCGAGCATCGACGATGAGGAGCTTTATTCCTTAATTCGAAGGCGGGCTCAGCCGGGCGTTTTGATCTTGAGTGCAGTCGGGAAGGTGGTCTATTCAAACCAATATGCCCGGAAATTTTTGGAAAAATTGATCGCAAAACCCAACGTGCCGGGCCAAACTGCTCCAGCGCTGCCTAAGTTGACGAAGACGAAAGAAGGGCAAGGCCCAGCCGCACAGAAACTTGAAAACCAAGACGGACTTTCAATGCCCGATATGGTCTACGAACTTTATGATCATTTTTCCAAGTCCCTCGTTCGGCAAGTCGATAAGCCCAACGATTCAATCGAAACGATCGACGGAGAAAAACCCACGGTGAATCGCATTTGTATCCATGGCGGCATGGTCTACCTCCTCCGCGCCTTGCAACTTCGCCAGCATGGGTCGGGTGGCGCACGGGCCGAAATCATGATTTTGGTCGAGCGGGTCTCGGAAGGGGTTCGTGTCGATCAGATTGGAGAGGCCACGAAAATGACCCCGAGAGAAAGCGAAGTGGTCCAACTTTTATTGGAAGGGAAAACCAATAAGGAAGTAGCACTTTGCATTGAGATTGGTGAATACACGGTAAAAGACCACATTAAGCGTATTATGAAAAAGCTCGAAGTGACCACGCGGGCGGGTATCGTGGCAAAGGTCCTCCAATCCCACTTTCCTTCCTAAGGGAGAACCCCCTCCTTTGAGGGGCTTGACGTTTTAGGGAGTCTTCACCTACAGTTATACAACTCTTGCTTAAGAAATATTCATGATTCTGCTTCTATTTTCCCGCTCTCTGATGGATTTTGACCCTGATCATTCAGTATGATTGGCAATGATCCTTTTGTGGGTACGCCTAAAGAGATCGATATCCTTATTTGTGAAGGACAAGATTGCGTTCTAAAAAATGATGTATAGTAAAGGATGTCGTCCTTAATAAAATATACATTAGAATAATCAAAACTGTTAAAGTAACGAAGAAAATGGTGTGAAAGACAATTTCTTCAAGAGAGGAGCTACGATGGAGATTAAAAAGACCGTATGGATGGGATCATTCGGCGTTCTCCTATTGACCTTTTTTGTGAGTGCCTGCGGTATGGTGCGTATCGTTCCAAAAACTCAGGGCGATAAGTTGGTGTCTGAAGGCTCCGCATTAAAAAACGATAAAATGGTCGCGTCAATTTCTCCTTCAGTGCCGCCTTCTTTGGCGGATCCGAGCGAAACGGATTATATCCTCGGAGAAGAGGACCATATCGAGGTTCTCGTATGGAAAAACGAGGAGCTTTCCAGGACCGTTTTTATCCGCCCGGATGGAAAGATTTCGCTTCCATTAATCGGCGATGTTCAAGCCGCCGGCCTGACGCCAAACGAATTAAAGGATTCCATAAAGGTCTTGCTTCGACGGTATAAGAAGGCACCGGAAGTTTCCATCATTGTCAGAGAAATTAACAGCCTTTCGATTTTTTTAATTGGCGAGGTGTTGCGCCCCGGCAAAATTCAACTTCGTAGCCAGACCACACTTCTTCAGGCGATTACCTTAGCCGGTGGATTTACAGAATATGCCGATAGAAAAAAGATTGTCGTCTTGAGAAAGGAAAATGGGGTCGAACGGAGACTCAGTATAAACTATAACGACATTTTAAGTGGAAAACACTCAGAGGCCAACGTCCTTTTAAAACGTGGCGACACAATATTGGTTCCGTAAGTGCAATTTGAAAAGGGGCGCAGGCCCTTCGCGAGAAACGAGAAGACCTATGGATGAAGTCGAAAAGAAAACGGATTACCAACAGATCGTTTGGGATTTTTTGGCCATCGCCTGGCGGCGGAAATTTTGGATTATGATTCCTGTAATCCTGGGAACGGTCATTGCGGGCTACTTGATAAAAACCCTTCCCAAAATTTATCAATCGAGCACGCTGATCATAGTGGAAGGCCAGAAGGTGCCTCAGAGAATCGTCGAATCTGCCGTGACGGGTAGTGCAGAATCCCGCCTTTCGACGATAAAACAACAGGTTTTAAGTCGCTCCTTCCTGCATCGTATTATCGAGAAGTTTAATTTGTATGAAAGCAACGATATAGGGAAGAAGATGAGTCAAGGGGCAAAAATATCCCGAATTCGCGAAGATATCGAAGTCGAAACGAGAGGTCGCCGAGAACTTGAGAGTTTTTCAATCTCTTTTAAAGGGGAAGATCCTGAAACGGTCATGAATGTGACCAATGAGTTGGCCTCTCTCGTCATGGAAGAAAATTTAAAGATCCGGGAAGAATTTGTGGAAGGCGCGATCGTTTTTCTCGACGTCGAATTGGATAACCTAAAGGCGGAGTTGGAACGTCAGGAAACACGTTTTGGCGAATATAAGCGGACGCACCTGGGTGAACTGCCCGAGCAACTCGATTCGAACCTCAGGACGCTCGATCGATTACAATTAAATCTGGATTCGATTCATACGGCGAAAAAAACGGCACAGGACCGCATCATTGATATGGAGAGAATGCTGGAAGCGGCAAAACGTCAAGAGCTCAATCTGAATTTTAGTGGAGATGCGACAATCCTGCCTCCCTCTGCCTTGAAGCAGCAATTGGAACATCGTAAACAAGAGCTGACCAATCTCTTGACCGAATATAGCGAAGCTTACCCCGATGTTCGTATCTTGAAGCGGAATATTCAAATGCTGGAAAATAAGATCTCCCAAAATAGTGGACAGGAAGTCGTCGTTCCTGGGGACGGGAAAAGCTCCCCGGTTTTAAGTGAATCTCAACCCATCATGACTTTACGGCAACAGATTGTAAAGCTGAACGAAGAGCTTAACTTTTTGAACAAGAAGGAAAAAGATGTTAGCGCGCAGATCCAGGTCTATGAAGAACGTGTCGAGAGCACCCCTAAACGCGAACAAGAAATGATCATTTTAAAACGAGATTACGATAATGTTGCGGAAAATTACCAAGCCCTGCTCAATAAAAAATTAAATGCGAAGATCTCCGAAAATCTTGAAAAACGGCAAAAGGGTGAGCAGTTTCGAATCATTGACTCCGCGAACTTTCCTGAAAAACCAATAGAGCCCAATCCCTTGGTCATTGCATCCATGGGGATTTTTGGCGGCTTGGGTTTTGGCATTGCTCTGGTCTTCATTAGAGAGCAGCTCGACAATTCGATTCGTCATCCTGAAGAGGTGGAAAGGATCACCTCGGTATTGGTCTTAGCAGAAATCCCAGATTTCTCAGATCAGATCAGAAAAAGTGAAAAACATAGAAAACAAAAAGTGGTCGATCTTGAACAGTTTGCCGACAGGAAAAAACAATTGCGCCGTAAAGGATTGATTGGATGATCGATTTAACGACAGAAAGTGGTATCTGCGATAAAAGCATTGTCGTCTTAGACGATCTCGATACCCTGATCACCGATCGGTACCGCCTCCTGTTTGCGAAACTTGATTTGGTGAGCCGCAAAGAGGCAAAAAAGGTCATCGCGATCACAAGCGCTTTGAAAGGGGAAGGGAAAACCACGACCACATCGAACTTGGCCGTGGTCTCCGCTCGCGATTTTGGGAAAAGGGTCTTGCTGATCGATGGCGATTTTAAGAATCCTTCCGTATCCAAGACCTTCGGAATTTCTAAAACGCCGGGTTTGACAAATGTAATCGCGGAAGAATGTCCTTTAAGCAGCGTTCTCAAGAAAGGGCCGGTAGAAAGATTGGACATTCTCCCCATAGGGGGCCGAATCCAGACAGATGGATCACAGCTCACCCGCAAGGAAGAAGGGCATATTTGGACAGGAAACGGCATTAAATCCATTTTAAATAACGTGCGAGAAACCTACGATTATATCTGGATCGATGCGCCTCCCATTCTGCCTCTTTTCGACATGAGCGTCATTTCTGAGACCGTGGACGGCATCCTAATCGTAATACGAACGGGAGAAACATCGGAACCCGTATTGTCGCAAGCCGTTAAATCGCTTAATTCCGACAAGGTGATCGGCAGTGTATTGAATCGGTCCAAGAAAACATGGGGGACGCGTTATTACGATTATGGCTATTACTAGCGCACCCATCGATAGCAAGGATAAGAGGGGATCCGGTTTAGTCGATATTTGTATGAAACCATTCAGGCAGAAAAACCGGCATATAATACATGATACGAATCGCCCCATTGGTTTCCGTAAAGATGCCAAGAACGTTACCGATACCCAGTCTTAAACAATAGAATACAATAAACCTATGTTCCGGATATTCAACAGATATTACTCTGTAAGGCATACTTTTTATTTCGCCTTCGAAAATATATTGATCCTTATGTTTCTGATGTGGGGAACGATTGTAGGAGGTGAATGGACCAGCCTGATCTTAGCCCCGATCGTTTGTCAGGTTTGCTTGTATTATAACGAACTTTTCCCGCCCTTTTCTCGGTTTTCCATTAAGGAATTTTGGATTAAGCATCTGCAGTCCATGCTCTGGGCGACGGCAATCCTCGTCTTCTGCTACTGGATTATTCCGCCCCCCATTACAGAGTTAGGTCCTTTTTGGTGGCGCTTGGCCTTTTTCCCCTTAATCCTTATTGGCCTCCGCTTGGGCTATCAAGCCTTGGCGATGACACGAAAACTGGATACGCCGATTCTAATTCTGGGCTCCGGAACGGTTGCGACGGCGCTTAAAGAATTTCTTTCGCAGGAAGGCAATTGGGGCTATCGCGTTTTTCATTTTCAATGGGATTTGACCTCCTCCAGTAAAATGGACGATCAATTGGAAAATTTGACCGACTTCGTGAAACGGCAAAAAATAAAACAAGTGATTGTGGCCTTGCACGATCGTCGCGGCCAGTTGCCCGTTCGGTCCCTGCTTCAGCTCCGCGTCCAAGGGATCGAGATTGTCGAAGCGGTTTCCTTCTATGAGCGGATTGCCGGCAAGTTTTGCGTCGAATGGATGAAGCCCAGCACCTTGATTTTTAGCGAGGGATTTAATCGCATCAATCTTGCCCGGGTCAGTAAGCGTTTGTCCGATATACTCTTTTCGGTGATGGGCCTTATTTGTTCACTGCCGATCTTTTTAATCCTTCCGATCTTGATAAAATTAACATCGAAGGGACCCGTTTTTTATCGACAGGAGCGCGTGGGCGAAAAAGGCCGTCCCTTTATGCTCATGAAGTTTCGCTCCATGCGGCAAGACGCTGAAACCTTGAGCGGTCCGGTATGGGCCAAAGAAGACGATCCCCGTGTCACCTCGCTAGGAAAGATGCTCAGAATGCTTCGACTCGATGAAATCCCACAGATGGTGAATGTCTTAAAAGGCGAAATGAGTTTCGTCGGTCCACGACCGGAAAGGCCGCTTTTTGTAAAACAACTTCGCGAAAAAATCCCTTATTACGATCTCCGTTTCACGGTGAAGCCGGGTTTAACGGGGTGGGCACAAATAAAGTATCAATATGGAGCAACGGAGAAAGATGCCCTTGAAAAACTCCAGTACGACCTTTATTACATCAAGCATCTCTCTCCCCTTTTCGATTTAACAATCGTAATCGATACGATTCGAGTCGTGTTACTTGGCAAAGGGGCGCGGTAAATGGGTTTTGTGGTTGCCGACTCCTCATTTTAAAAGCTTTCGTACTAGACCTTGCCCACATCAACCCAGGCCGTAGATCATCATCGATTACCTTCCCGCTGGGTGCACGACCGTCAATTGACAAGGCATGGACCATCAGTTAAGCTTTTCTTTAAAGACCTGCCTGGAGTATCACTGTACACCTGAATAGGATCAACCAAGAAATGAATTGGTATGTCGTTCATATTAAGCCGAAACAAGGGCGTATTGCGACCTTAAGCCTTCAGCAATTTGGCCTCGAAATGTTTTACCCTCAGCTTAAAGAAAATCGGGTCATTCGAAGAAAAAGAAAGCTGGTGGTCGGGCCGCTTTTCCCAGGCTATGCCTTTGTCCGATTTGACATAACCTTGCACTACAAAGCGGTTCACTATGCCCATGGCGTCGGGGGATTGGTGGCCTTTGGGGGCATACCGGCGGTCGTCGATGAGGCCGCGATCTACGCGATCAAGTCAAGAATAGAAGACGATTGTGTGGTGCTTCGGTCTCCGTCTTTTCAGGCCGGACAAGTCCTCCGAATTCAAGAAGGACCTTTCGAAGGGTTGGAAGCGATTTTCGAACGTGATATTCCGGCGCAACAACGCGTTGTATTGCTCTTAAAGATGTTGTCATACCAAGCAAATATTGTCGTCGATCGCGACTGCGTTGCCTTGGCTGGACAATAAAGGGCAACTCGTTCGATAAACGCCTTATTTGTTTTAGGGCGGCCGACGCGAGCGCTGGGCGATCGCGTCGGCGTTTTGGTGTTTAGTACCATTCAAACAAAAAAGATATTGTTCTGCGTGTCGATTCCAATGACCGAATTGATCACCGTGCCTTGCACCGGTATGGCGGCAGCCTGCCCTTAACTCGGGAGTCCTCCCATTCGTAAAGCTTTTTTAGATTTGAATGCTGCAAAAAAGGCTGGCCTTTGGCTTGCCTATCTTTTACTGGTCATTCCACTTCAGGGGGTCCCCACCTTCGCGGCAATCATCCTAAACTCATCTCTTTCGATTTCGGGCGAATATACGGACAACCTTTTTTTTACCGAGCAGGATAAAAAATCGGACGTTGCCACCATTGTCACCCCCACCTTCAATATCGATTTTACGAGCCGAAACGTTGTTCTTAATATCGAATATAGCGGCTCCGCCGTGTTTTATTCGCAAAATCCGGAAGCAGATGGCTATTTCCAATCCCTTTCCTTCAATATCGATTTCCCGGGGCTCAACCATCAATTCAGAGGATTGGAAGTGCGTATTATCGAGAGAGTGTCCTATTCTCCCGAACTTGGGGCCTATTCTTTCGGCAGCCAAACCTTGACCTTTGAGGAACGCTTTAACCAGGTATTATTGGAAGGCGAAGGCATTCAGGGTAAACGAACCGACACCTTTCGAAATTTTGCAGGTATCGTATTGTCTTATTCGTGGTCACAAAACTTTGTGACCACGACCTCTTATACCAATATCCTGACCCGATATGCCGGACCGGTGCCAGAAGACACCGATATTAACGTTGTCGCCATGGATGGAACCTACCGTTATCAAGCGTCGTCACGGACGGAATGGATGGCACGATACGGGATTTCCTCGACCATTGGTGAGCAGGAAAATGACCTTTTCCATCAGATGAGTGTCAGTGTTCTGCACCAAGTCACCCGCCTCGTCGCCGTGAATGGTCAGATAGGAGTGTCGCTTGTAGAGGGGGAATCCCCGGCCATGCTTTTAGGCGCGGGGATCACGAAAGCGTATCGTGAGGGAAGGCTGAGCCTTCAGTATACCAGCAATGTCGTGGTAGGACTCGGGGTGATAGAGGGTCTTGTCCGTCGCCATAGCGTTGTCGGAGAAGCCACCCGATCCTTGGGGGCACGCACGACATCTTATATTCAGGTCGGCTATGTAAGTAACCAGTCGTTCCAAGTCAATCGGATCGATATTACAAGTTATACAACCCAGACCGGCGTGACGACACAGTTCCTCTCTTGGCTTCACGGGAACCTCAGCTATACTTATTTGAAACAGCAGGCTCAAGGCACTTTTGGACAAGATGGGGAGAGAAATGTCGTTAATATTTCCCTCACCGCAAGTGCCCCTCCCTTTCGGATTCTAAACTGAAGATCGTCAGGCTGAGCGCTCTGTTAAGCTATATACTTGTGCTCTTTTTCCTCTCATCCCTTCCCGGAAAAGGCCCTTCGGAAAATGTCTTGTCAGGCATCCCGTCTCTTTTGCAGAACCTGCTGCACCTCCCCGCTTACGGTGTATTAGCCATTTTAGGCGTCGCCGCTCTAAAGGCTTATCGCATTCAGGAAGAGAGCGCCTTTTGGTATTCAGGAGGCTTCGCATTGCTTTATGGCAGCGTCCTCGAACTTTACCAAGCTTTTGTACCCGGACGTTATCCCTCTTGGATGGATCTGGCTCTGAACCTAAGCGGAATCATACTTTTTTTAGCGGCTTATCGTTTTTTAAAGCCCCTATTCCTCTATTTTGATTAGCTGCATGATAATGATCGACACCGAAATATTACGGATTATTTATAAATGAAGTTCAAACACACGATTGTTAATGAAAAAATCCTTCTGTTCGCGAGGCCTGGCGAAAGACACTTTTTAGGATCTATAAATGATTAATGCCCTTTCGATCGATGTTGAAGATTATTATCAAGTCTCCGCCTTTGAACCTGTGGTCCCGTATAATACTTGGGGTCAATTTGAAAGCCGTGTCGAGAGAAATACCAAGGTGCTCCTTGATGTTTTGGATGAGACCAGTACGTACGCCACGTTTTTTGTCCTAGGGTGGGTGGCGGAACGTCATCCAGACTTGGTTAAAGACATCCAAGCGCGTGGGCATGAGGTCGCTTCCCATGGCTATAAGCACCAACGGGTCTATACCCAGAGCCCAGCAAACTTTCAGGAAGAAACCAAAAAATCTAAAATGATCTTGGAAGATATCATCGGCCAGGCCGTCAACGGATATCGGGCCGCGAGTTATTCGATTACACAAGAGAGTCTTTGGGCGCTGGATATACTCATCGAAGAAGGCTTCTCTTACGATTCGAGCATTTTCCCCGTTTGGCATGACCGCTATGGCATCCCCAACGCCGAGCGCTTTTCTCACCACATCCAACGCGAAAGAGGAACGATCCAAGAATTCCCTTTATCGACATTACAATTTGGAAAAATGAACGTGCCCATTGGAGGCGGTGGGTACTTACGGCTCTTTCCTTATGCCCTCACACGGTGGGCCATTCACCGACTCAATAAAATGGAGGCGCAACCCGCAATCGTCTATCTGCATCCTTGGGAGGTCGATCCGGATCAACCACGAATTCAAGGAAGCGTGCTTTCTAAGTTCCGTCATTATGTGAACCTAAATAAGACAGAAACCACGGTCCGTAACTTACTCAGGGATTTCATCTTTGCTCCGCTGGGAGCGTTGTTGTCAAAAAACGAACAACGAGAACCACAAAACGCCTCTATTCTATAATTCTCTCGAATCCCTTTTTATGCATCACAAATTAATCCGCTTAAATGCTTATGATCCATCCGAATAATGAATGGTTAGTCATGCATTCGTACGCGAAGCGTGTAAGACCTTTTCATGTACATATCCGCTTAACAGGCCTTCGCACAAACAAGGCCTCCCCGCTTGATGGAAATCAATAAACTTGAAAGATCTTATTCTCTTCGACAGCCATGTTCATATCTATGATTGCTACGATATGAATCGTTTTTTTAGTATGGCCTATGACAATTTTCTGACTGTTTCAACGCGTGATTTTGAGGGGGCCTCCTTTAGCGGCATTCTGCTGTTGTCGGAAACAGCAAGAGACCATTGGTTCGAAAAGCTGGTGGCCTTGACGGAAGTTGCCGGGAAGCAGGGGGAAGAGGATTGGCTTTTTACGAAAACACCTGAATCTTGTACCTTGGCTGCACGATCAGGGACGCGTAAATTGTTTATTATTGCCGGGCGACAAATCGTCACCGCGGAAAATTTAGAAGTCCTTGCCTTGTGTTCCAGAAAGACCTATGCGGAGGGACAGCTGATCGATAAAGTCTTAGATCTTGTGATCGAGCAAGGCGGTGTTCCCGTGATCCCCTGGGGAACAGGGAAATGGCTGGGTAGGCGCGGAAAGGTTTTGAATCGGCTCATTGATAACCGACCGCAGGATTTTTTTCTCGGTGACAACAGCGGCCGACCCGTATTTTGGACAAAGCCCGCGCATTTTAAAAAAGCAAGCGCAAAGGGAATTCGCATCTTGCCCGGCAGTGACCCCCTTCCCTTTTCAGAAGAGCTGTCACAAGTGGCCGCCTTCGGTGCGGCTTGCAAAGCAAGAATGGATGCCAGCCGTCCTGCGCACACCCTTAAAGAACTCATTCAATCGCCTGATACAATCGTTTCCTCCTATGGACATCTGGAATCTCCATTACGATTTATTAAAAATCAAATCGCCATGCAGCGCGTGAAGCGGCTTCGGGATCGGGTGCCACAGCCATCATGAAGGCCCTGGTCATCGCGCCACAACCTTTTTTTTCCCCCCGGGGTACGCCCTTTAGTGTTTACTACCGGACCGCTATCGCCGCTGAGTTGGGTCTGGAAATCGACTTGCTTACTTATGGACAAGGGCAGGATGTCGATATTCCGAGTGTCAATATTATAAGAATACCCAATTTCAAATTTCTGGGTGAAGTAAAGGTCGGACCTTCCCTACTAAAACTGTTTCTCGATTTCATCATGATTTTTAAAACCATCGGCCTTCTGCTTAAAAACGATTACGATGTCGTGCATGCCCACGAGGAGGCGGTCTTTTTTTCCTATGTCTTAAAGCCCCTGTTTCGATACAAGCTGATCTACGACATGCATTCCAGCCTGCCTCAGCAACTGGAGAATTTCAAATTTACGCAATCGCGTCTGCTCATCGGTTTGTTTAGCGCGCTCGAAAACCGTTGCCTCCGAAGCGCCGAGGCTGTTATCACCATTTGTCCTGCCTTGGCCGATTATGCCTTGAGTCTCTTGTCAAAAAAAGAGAAGCATTTTCTCATCGAAAACTCTCTTTTTGATCCGGTCCAGCTTCGCCACAAGGACTCTGTCCAATCGGACAAGCCATCGGCCACGACGACGCTTGATAGGAACCCGATCGACCTGCCCTTGAATAAAAAGCACTTGGTCTATGCCGGGACCCTAGAACCTTATCAAGGCATCGACTTAATGCTCAGGGCCTTTGCTCAAGCGAAATTAGAGGACGCCGTTTTACTTGTCGTCGGCGGGCAAGCGGCACAGGTTGTGCGCTACCGTGCGCTGGCGGATCAACTGGGTCTTGCGCACGCTTGTTTTTTTACAGGGCAATTAAGTCAGCAGCGTGCCCAGGAATATATGAATAATGCCGATGTCTTGGTTTCGCCTCGGATCGAAGGGAACAACACGCCATTAAAAGTCTATCAATTGTTGGCCAGCGAGATCGCTATCGTGGCCACAAAAATCTATTCGCATACCCAGGTCTTGAATGAAGAGGTCGCCTTTCTCGTCGATCCGACGCCGGAGAGCATGGCGAAAGGATTTGTGGCCGCACTGAAGAAAGACCCCACCCACGCTCGAAAGATTTCCAACGCGCTTCGTCTCTATCAAGAAAAATATTCGCGAGAGGCCTATGTTGCGAAGATGCGGGCCTTGCTGGAGATCCTTCGCTGATGTGTGGAATCGTCGGCCTCATGTATCATGACCGCCAAAAACCGGTCCGACAAGAAAGCGTTAAAAAAATGTGCGACACCCTTGTTCATCGCGGACCGGATGACGAAGGTTTTTATGTCGATCGAAACGTCGGGATCGGCATGCGGCGTCTCACGGTGATCGATTTAAGTACGGGTCATCAACCGATGACCAATGAAGATGGGCGGTACTGGATTGTCTTTAACGGGGAAATTTATAATTACCCCGAATTAAGGAAAGAACTGGAATCGAAAGGGCATCGGTTTTCAACCCATACGGATACCGAAACCATCGTCCATGCCTATGAAGAATTTGGCGAGGCTTGTGTCGAGAGATTAAACGGCATGTTTGCCTTTGCCCTCTGGGACCGGGAGGAAGAGAAGCTGGTCCTGGCAAGGGATCGGCTGGGCGTTAAACCCCTTTATTATTATGAGGGCGCCGACCGCTTTGTTTTCGGATCTGAGCTCAAAGCCGTTCTTGCCGATCCCAATGTTCCGCGGGTGATTGATTTTCGGGCGCTTGACCGCTTTCTCACCTTTGAATATATCCCTTCGCCCTTGTCGGTTTTTCAAGGCATTCTGAAGCTTCCGCCGGGCCACCTCTTAACCCTCGAAAAAGGGAAGACATCGCTAAAGCAATATTGGAATCTCCCAACCTATGTTCATCACAAAAGTGAAGAAGAGCTCACCGAGGTTTTCTATGATCTCATGAAAGATGCGGTGAAAATTCGCTTGATCAGCGATGTGCCTTTGGGGGCTTTTCTCAGTGGGGGCGTCGATTCCAGCACCATCGTTTGCATGATGAGCGAACTCATGAATCAACCCGTGAAGACCTTTTCGATCGGCTTTGACGATCCCTCCTACAACGAGTTGGACTACGCGAGAGCCGTTGCAAAGCACTATGGGGCCGAGCATCAGGATCTCATTATTCAGCCCAATGTCGTTGACTTGGTCGAGGATCTCATTAAGTATTTGGATGAACCCCTTGCCGATGTCTCGGTCTTCCCCACTTACTTGGTGTCCAAGCTTGCGCGTGAACAGGTTACGGTGGTCCTTTCGGGTGATGGGGGCGATGAACTCTTCGGCGGATACGATTGGTATCTGGCCGAAAAAATATCGCGGTCCTATCAAAAATTGCCTTTATCAATTCGCACGGAGCTGATTCCCTTTTTGATGAACGCGGTGCCACCCGCCTCCCAGAAGAAGGGATTCGTGAACAAGGCAAAGCGTTTTGTGGAAGGGACCCAACTTCCGGAAGCACTCCAGCACTTTCGCTGGAATATCTTTTTGAGTGAAGACCGCAAGGCTACACTTTACCGCGATGGGCTCAGCGCCTCCCTTGCCGGAGAAAGCGCCTATGCGCCGCACTTGAGTTATCTTCGTGAGATGCAAGGCTCCGATCCGCTGTGGCAGCAACAATATGCTGACATTAAAACCTACATGGTCGATGACATTTTGGTGAAGGTCGACCGAATGAGCATGGCAAACTCCTTAGAGGCGCGGACGCCCTTTTTGGATTACCGGATCGCGGAGTTTGCCGCCGGACTCCCGCCCGACCTGAAATTAAAGGGTTTTAAAACAAAGTGGTTTTTGAAACAGGCCATGAGAAAGAAGCTGCCTCCCTTCGTCATCGATAGAAAGAAAGAAGGCTTCAGCATCCCCATGAAAAATTGGCTAAAGGGCGACCTGAATCCCATGATGCAAGACCTTCTTTCGCCAGATCGGATTAACAATGAAGGCCTTTTTCAATCGGATGATATCGAGAAGATGAAGAAAGAGCATCTGGCGGGTACGGCCAATCATGCACATCAACTTTGGTCCTTGATGGTGTTTGAGACCTGGCGGGATCTCTATCTCAATTGAAGCCTAGGAAACGAAGGGGATGGCCTCTCGCCGCAAGGCCGAGGCAGTAAGCAGAAAATGAAAAGGGATCTTTCCAAACTTTCGAACCATCGCTACGATCTTCTTGTGATCGGCGGCGGAATCTATGGGGTTTCCATCGCGCGGGATGCCGCCTTGAGAGGCTTGAAGGTCGCCCTTGTGGAAAAAGCCGATTTCGGCGCCGCAACGTCTTTCAACAGTTTGAAGATCGCGCACGGGGGGCTGCGCTATCTTCAACATCTAAACTTTGCTCGGATGCGGGAATCGATTCGAGAGCGGACGGTGCTCATGCGCATCGCCCCGCACCTCGTTCGCCCCCTTCCTTTTCTAATGCCAACCTACGGCTGTGGCCTCCAAAGCAAGCAGATCCTGCGCATGGCGCTGACCCTTAATGACTGGGTCAGTTTCGACCGGAACCCATTCGATGATCCGGAAAGAAGGCTGCCGCCAGGGCGGGTGATTTCGAAATCCGAATATCTTGAAATTGTTCCGGACAGCATCCAAAAGGGTCTCAGTGGTGGCGCGGTTTGGCACGATTGCCAAATCCAAAATTCCGAACGCTTGCTGATTTCGGTATTGGAAGGGGCGGTTGAACAGGGTGCCGAGGTGGCGAACTACATCGAAGTGAAAGACCTCTTGCGTCAAAAAGATCGGATCGTCGGCGCCCAAGCGGTCGATGTGTTTACCGGAGATAAATTTGATATCCAAGCCAAAATCACTGTCAATGCTGCGGGGCCTTGGATTCAGCAAATACTCAATACCCTCGGTCCTCAGCAGCCGGAGCGCCTTGTCCTATCGAAGGCGATGAATTTGGTGTGCAGACGTCCGCTGGTGAAAAAATATGCCGTGGGTCTGACCAGTGTGCATTCCTTTGTCGATAAACATGCCGTTTTAAACAAAGGAAAGCGGCTGCTCTTTCTCGTCCCTTGGCGCCAGTTTACTTTAATTGGGACAACGCATACGCCCTATCGAGACTTGCCGGATCATTTTACCGTGACGGAAAGCGAGATTGAGTCTTTCATTGCCGAAATCAATGCGGCCTATCCTGAAGCAAAGCTCCGGCGGGAGGACATTCCTTTTGTCTATGGCGGCATGCTCCCGATGAATGCCAACCAAGAGGAGGGCGCGGATGTCTCCCTGCAAAAGCGGTATAAGATCATCGATCATGAAGCAGTGGATCGGGTGAAGGGTCTGCTTTCGGTCGTGGGGGTTAAGTTTACGGAGGCGCGATATGTTGCCGAGCAAGCGGTGAATAGGGTTTCGGAAAAGATAGGGGGGGGGAGGTCGGTGTGCAAGACGCATGAGATTCCGATTCATGGGGGTAACATCGAACATTTGGGTCGCTTCATTGCTCAAGAGATCGCCAGTAATCCTCGGGAACTCAGTCCCGACCTCACGCGTCATCTGATTCAAAACTATGGAACAGGCTATCGAGAAGTATTGAACAATCTCGATGGAGATCCGAATTTAGGCGCCCCCCTTTCCGCATCCTCCCCGGTGATGAAGGCGGAAGTGTTTCACGCCGTGCGTGAAGGCATGGCGCAAACCCTGAGCGATGTGGTTTTTCGCCGGACGGAATTAGGAATGCAGGGGCACCCCGGAACGATCGCTTTAAAAAGTTGCGCCGACTTGATGGCAAAGGAACAAGGATGGGACGAAGAGAAGGTAATGAAAGAACTCAGAGACGTCGAAGATCGGTTTCCGTCTTAATCGTCGTTTTTTTTATTCTTTCCCCATTCCTCCTGTTGGGGCTAATGTTGTGGACGCCTTTATCAAAATATGCGCCGAAGGAACTCAGGCTTTTGACCCGGCATTTGCAACATGTTCCCATCTCAAAGCTCAGGGCCTGCCGCTGCGATTCGGAGGTGGAAGTCATCTTCGAGCGGCCCGATGGATTAAGGATTGCGGGAAGTCTTTATGGCGGGAAAGGAAATGCAGAGCGGCCGGGCATTCTCTTGCTCCACGGAAACACCCCGCTCGGGAGAAAGCTGGGATTCTACGAGGTGCTGGCGACCTTGCTCTCAAAACGAGGTGCGGTTGTATTAAGCTTCGATTTTACCGGCTTCGGAGAATCCGACGATCCTTTTTTGGGCTCAGCCAAGGGTTTGTGGGAAAATGGCCGTGACGTCGAGGCCGCGATCGACTATCTCTTGCGCTTACAAAATATCGATCCTGCTCGAATCAGCATTATCGGGCATTCGCGGGGGGCCATCTTTGGTTTCGAGGTCGGGATACGCCGTCCGGAAATTAAGAACCTGATCGCCATCGGGCCTCCAAGAAGGGTGACCGAACGCATGCAAGACCCCAGTGACCGCGACTATTTTTGGGAGCGGGAGATTCAAACGAGAGCACAAATTTACAAGAAATCCTTTCCGCCTTCCTTTACGAAGGCGCTGTGGCTGGAGGGTTTTTTGGATTCGGATATGGAAAAGCACATCGCCTATTTTTCTCAAACCCATCACAAACCCCTCCTTTTGATCGACGGGGAGCGTGAAAGCGCGAAAGATAGAGCCTATTTAAAAAACTATTACGATAAAATTGAGGAACCCAAATCGTACCTGACCATTCAAAATTCCGATCACTATGGAAATACTTGGGAGCTCGGCGGTTTCGATCTCTACGATCAAGGCGTGATGAGCGACACCGCCGATGGGATTCTAAAATGGATGAACGCAATGAGTGAGGTATAAAACAATGGCGACAGAACGGCCCTGGCAGTTAAAGATGTTCGACAAATCTCTAAAAAAACAGTTGAAGGTCGCAGCCCTTCAAAAACATTTTGGCCCGCTTGAGGGGAAGAAATGCCTCTTGGTGACCTGCGGCGATAATAATGGCGCAACAAATTACCATCTCAGGGCGGCCGGCGGCGAATGGACCTGGGGCGATTTTGAAGACAATTCCATCGCGGAAATGGAACAGCTTCTCGGCGAAAAAGTAAATCTATACGATAAAGAGACGGGAAAGATCTCCTTGCCAGACCACAGCTTCGACTTGGTGGTGACTATCGATGTGCACGAACACTTGGCGGACCCCATTCCCGTATCGAAAGAACTCTACCGCATTGTGAAAAAAGAAGGGAAAGTCGTCGTGACAACACCGAACGGGGACGAAACAAAACTTGCCGTACGGATTAAGCATCTTCTTGGCATGTCCGCCAAGGAATACGGACACGTTCGTGTCGGATTCGATGTCCCGGACCTGGAAGAAGTGCTGACGAAAGTCGGCTTTAAGCCGGGCCGTTCTAGCAGCTACTCAAAATTTTTCACCGAGATGTTGGAATTGGTGATCAATTTTGCTTATGTCAAAGTCCTATCGAAGAAGAGCAAGGCCAAAGTCGAGCAGGGGCAGATCGCGCCGACAACACAAGACCAGCTCAAATCGGTTCAGAAAAGCTATAAGATCTATGCCATGGTTTATCCTATTTTTTGGACTATTTCTCAGCTCGATGCCTTGCTCTTTTTTAAAAGAGGCTATGCCGTGATTGTGGAGGCCAAAAGATGATTGTCACGGTTACCGGGGCCAACGGGTTTATCGGTCGCCATTTGCTTGAGGATCAACTTGCCCAAGGCCGACAGGTTCGCGCCGTAGATATTTCGTTGTCAAATCTCGAAGGCTTGAGGAACAATCCATCGGTTGCGTTAATCCAGGCCGACATTCGCGATACTGATCGCATGAAAGCCGCAGTCGAAGGCAGTGAAATCATTTTCCACTTGGCGAGCGCGCACCTCGCCGTTTCACTCTCGGAAGACGAATATTGGAAGATCAATCGCGACGGCTGCCGGGCCTTTGTCGAACTTTGCCATCGGTCCGGCGTCTCCCGTTTTGTGCATTGTAGCAGTGTCGGTGTCCATGGAGAAATTGAAAACCCCCCGGCTAATGAAGATTCTCCCTGCCATCCCGATTTGATCTACGAAAAAACAAAATTGGCGGGAGAAGAAGGGGTCTTGGGTTACTATAAAGAGACGCAGTTCCCCATCGTGGTTGTCCGGCCCGTTTGGGTCTACGGTCCGCGCTGTTCCCGTACGGAAAAGCTCTTGCGCATGGTGAAGAAGGGTCGCTTCTTCTTTGTGGGAGATGGGCAAACCCTCCGTCACTGCATCTACATTTCGGACATGGTGGCGGCCTTCAATCTTTGCGCCGAGCATCCGAGTGCGCCGGGCCAGGTTTTTATCATTGGAGATCAATCGGCGGTGACCATCCGAGAGTTGATAAATCGCATTGCGGAAGCGGTCGGCGTTGCCCCTCCGAAGCTTGCTCTGCCCCTCGGTTTGATGAAGATCGCCTGCGCCTTCTTCGAGAAAGTCTTTTCCATTTTGGGGAAGGAACCGCCTGTTTCGAGTCGGTCTCTTAAATTTTTTACGAACAATACCAGTTTTGACATCAGCCGGGTACAAAAAGAAATCGGTTACCAACCCAAGGTTTCGCTTCGAGAAGGCTTGGCCTTGACCGATGCCTCCATGAAGAAACGAATTTAGGAAATAGGCTAAATCTATGTGCGGCATCTGCGGATTTAATTGGCAGGACGACGAGACGGTTTCCCTTATGACCTCCACGATGGCGCATCGGGGACCGGATCAAAGCGGCACCTATGCCCATCGCGAAGTCTCATTAGGGCACCGGCGTCTGAGCATTATCGATTTAAGCGAGCGCGGCCGGCAGCCGATGGGGAGCGAAGACCGCCAGTTGTGGCTGGTATTCAATGGAGAGATTTTCAACCATCGCGCAATACGGACCGCCCTGGAACAAAAAGGCTACCATTTTAAAAGTGGGACGGATACGGAAGCCATCCTCCACGCCTATAGAGAATATGGCTACAAATGCCTCGAACAGTTTAATGGCATGTTTGCATTTTGCATATGGGATGCGCGAAATCACAGCCTTTTTCTTGCGCGTGACCGGCTCGGCGTTAAACCGCTTTATTACTATTACGATGCAGCCTCTCAAAAGTTAATTTTTGCCTCCGAAATCAAAGCCATTCTCCAAAACCCATTCGTTTCTAAAGAGATCGATCCTCAGGCGCTATACGATTTTATCGGCTTTGAATTTATCCCGAGTCCGAATACGATTTTCAAGAAGATCCGGAAGCTGCCCGCCGGACACTACATGACTCTTTCGGAAAAGGGCTTGGAGGTCGTTCCCTATTGGGATGTCTCTTTCGATACCTTAGTGAGGCCCCGGGAAGAGATCGAATCCGAGTTGGTGTCCAGATTGGAAGCCGCTGTCCGTCTGCGCCTTGAAAGCGACGTGCCCTTGGGTGTCTTTCTTTCCGGGGGGATCGATTCGAGTTCCGTTGTCGCGATGATGAGCCGTATTATGGGCGAGGGCGTACCCACCTTTTCGCTCGGTTATCGGGAAGCGGCCTTTAGCGAGTTTTCCTACGCCAAAAAGGTCGCCGATCATTTCAAGACAAAACATACAGAGCTTCTGATCGATCCCGTATCCGAAGAGGACATCGAAAAGGTCATCTGGCATCTCGACGAACCCTTGTCTGAGTTTTCTGTACTTCCCTATTATTTAATCTGCCGCAAGGCCAGAGAGCATATTACGGTCTGCCTCAGTGGAGAGGGGGGAGACGAATTATTTATCGGCTATGACCGCTTTAAGGCAAGTAAGTTTGAGGCTCTGTTTAGATCCTTGCCTTATCCAATGCGATGGAGCCTATTTAAAGCCTCGCGCATGATTACGGATTCGCCCAAGAAAAAAGGCTTTCTCAATAGTGCGAGACGCTTTTTGGAAGGGGCGGCGCTCGATGCCTCTGGCTATCAAATGCGCTGGCAATATTTTTTGGGGGGGCACGATCGCGATGCCCTTTTTCTTAAGGATTATGTCGATCAGGTCGACCTGGATCCTTTTAAGCCGATCCGCCGTCTTCTTGAGTCATCGGGTATGGAAAGCGAGCTTGATCGCGCACTTTATGTTGAGCAGCGGTTTATGATGGCTGAGAACCCCCTGATGAAAGTCGACAAAATGAGCATGGCCCATGGCCTGGAGATTCGTACGCCACTGCTCGATTACGAGTTTGTGGAGTATGCGAACAGTATCGCCGGTCCGCTTAAATTGGAAGGTTGGACCACGAAATCGATTTTAAAATCGGCGATGAAAGACATCCTTCCAGAAGGGATCGCCTACCGATCGAAGCATGGCTATAGTTTTCCGATCAAGCATTGGCTTCGGAAAGAGCTCAGCGGCTACATGCAAGAGACCTTGCTGAATGCGTCCATTTTGAAAGACTATTTTGAGATGGCCTATGTTCGACGCCTGATTCAGGAACATCAGGGCGGACAGCATAACCACAGCCATATTTTGTGGTCGCTCATGAACTTTGCCATTTGGCACCGTTTGTTTTTAAAAAATTAAGTCTCTCTTCGTTTTGAAATTTCTGAATTTATAAGGTGAACGACTCAATGGACACATTCAAAGACATTATTTCCGAGAAAAATCCGACGGGCATTTCGGATTATTTTTCGCTTTATCGTCGCTTAGATAAGGCGAGTCGGGAAAATCCGCCGACGCATGACAAAGAGATAAAGATAGCGATTTTATCCAGCTTCACAAGTAACGGCATTAAAGAGGCGCTCTATGTAAAGTGCTGTGCCTTGGGTATTTTTCCAAAGATCTATGTCTCCGAATATAACCAATACATGCAAGAGATCTTGAATCCGGAGAGTGGCCTTTATCGATCTTCCCCAGACTTGGTCGTCCTGTTTATAGATGCCATGACCCTGTGGGGCGATGACTATTTTGAACCCTATCGCAGGTCCGATGCGTCAAGAAAGGAATGGGTCCCGGAAAAGATGAAAGAGCTCGAATCGCTTATCGGAGCAATCAAGGTCCAGTCTTCCGCGAAGATCCTCTTGCATAACCTGGCGGTCCCGACCCATTCCCCATTAGGCATACTCGAGAACAAACAAGACTTTGGTTTTTTAGAAGCGACGGAAGCGTTGAATGGTTCTTTAAGAGAGGCCTTCAAGTCGGATCGACAGGTTTTTGTGTTCGATTACGATGCCTTTTGCTCCAGTGTCGGAAAACACAATCTCGTCGACCACAAGATGTATTATATCGGCGATATGAAGTTAAATTTGAACCACATGCCGGCTCTGGCGGACAAATATATTTCTTTTATCAAGCCCCTGATGTCTATGACAAAAAAGTGCCTGGTCCTGGACTTAGACAACACCTTGTGGGGCGGGGTGATCGGTGAAGACGGGTTCGAAGGAATCAAGCTGGGACCCACGCCGGGCGGGCGGCCCTTTTTGGAATTCCAGAAATACATCCTCTCACTTTTCAATCGAGGGGTTATTTTGGCGATTAACAGCAAGAATAATTTTGAGGATGCCATCAAGGTGATTCGGGAGCATCCTTATATGGTATTGCGGGAAAACCATTTCGCAGCTATGCGGATCAACTGGGAAGATAAGATTTCAAATATAAAATCGATCGCCGAAGAAATTAATATCGGGACGGCAAGCCTCGTGTTTCTAGACGACGATAAGTTGAATCAGGAGATGATCCGGAGCGCCTATCCGGAGGTTCGGGTCCCTGTTTTGCCAGACGATCCCTCGCTCTATTTAAAAACATTAATGGAGATCGACGATTTCAACAGCTTTCAAATCACGGAAGAGGACAAAAACAAGGGTCGAATGTATGCCGCGCAGAAACAAAGAAAAGAAATCCAGACCACGGCCACGGACCTGACGGAATACTTGAAACAATTAGAAACGAAGATCACGATTGAAGAAGCGACCCCCTTTACCATTCCTAGAATTTCTCAGCTGACGCAAAAGACAAACCAATTTAATATGACAACGCGCCGCTATCTCGAAGAGGAGATTCGGGCCTTTTCAGCGGACGCCAAGGTGATTGTTCTGTCCTTAAAAGTAGAAGACAAGTTCGGAGACAATGGCATAACGGGCGTCGCCATTGTCAAAAAAGGAGTGCCACGGTGGGAAATCGACAGCTTCTTGCTGAGCTGCCGTGTGCTCGGCCGAAAGATCGAAGACGCGTTCATCGCGTTCATCGCGGAGTGGGCGAGAAAAGAAAATGCGACAAGGCTTGTGGGCGAATTGATCCACACCCCCAAAAATGCACCGGCAAGGGAATTTTATCAAAAAATCGGATTTGCGCTGCGCGACGAGGACAGCGGAAAAACGCTTTGGGAGTATGACTTAAGCCGCGAATTTCCGTTTCCGGATTTTATTCACCTCAATAGGAAAGATTAAGTGTATGAAGAGATTAAAGGCAATTTTGTCTGATGTGTTAGAGATTGACGAGGATTCTATTAATGATGAAACTTCTCCGGAAAATGTTGAGACCTGGGATTCTTTAAACGGCCTGGTTTTGGTGACCGAGCTGGAGAGTAAGTTCAATATCAAGTTCTCAATGGATGAAGTCACCTCCGTCAAATGTGTCGGCGATATCAAAATGGCTCTGAAAGGACACGGCGTCGTTTTAGCCGAATAACACCCGGTGATCCTCCCATGACGAAAAATATGACCAAAGCCGACGAGCTCGATTATCACGACATTAAAATCGGTGCGGTGTACCAATTCGTTAAATTAATTTCCGATGATGACCTTAATGCCTTTGCGCGCTTGACGGGAGATTTCAATCCACTTCATTGTGATCGAGCCTATGGAGAAAAAACGCAGTTCCATCGCAATATCGTCCACGGCATGTTCATAGGAAGTTTGTTCTCCACGTTGGTCGGGATGTACTGCCCCGGTGAAAAATGTCTTTACCTCAGTCAGACCCTTCGATTCAAGAAACCGATTTTTGTGGGAGACGAGGTCGTCGTCCGGGGAACGGTGACCGATAAAAGCGACAGTGTCAGGGTGATTACCCTCAAAATGGAAGCACTGGTTGGCGAACGCATCTCCGTGAGTGGCGAGGCGAAGGTCACGCTATTGGAGCAGGGCTGAAATGCCGAAAACGGCGTTGGTTATTGGAGGAAACGGGGGGATCGGTTCGGCCGTCTCAAAATATCTATTGGAACGCGGCCTCAAGGTCTATGCAAGCTATTTTCGAAATCAGGAACGCATCGGACAGATTAAAGCGGCATACAAAGGTTGCGAGATCTTGAAGTGTGATGTCAGAAAGGAAGAGGAGGTCCGTGAACTTGTGGATGCTATTTCCCGAAAGGACCCGCATATCGACCTTGTGGTTAACTGCGCGACGCCAGGGCTTCGCCTCAAATCCTTCGATCGATTAACCCACGAAGAATTCCTTGAGGATATGAATGTGATTCTGTTCGGCAGCCTGGCATTGTTTAAATCGATCCTGCCTCAGATAAAGGAGAAAAAGTCGGGGGTGATCGTGAATCTATTAACCTCGACGGTCACCGAGATGCCTCCAGCCAGAATGTCATCCTATGTGATCGCTAAATATGCATTGCTCGGTTTAACAAAAAGCCTGGCAACGGAATTGGATCGCTTTCATATCAAAGTCTTCGGCCTTTCCCCTGCTTTTGTGGAGACGGAACTCATTAAAGTTTTTCCGGAAAAATTGTTAGAAATCGAAAAAGATAGACACCCGGATAAGCAGCTTTTACAGCCCGACGATGTCGCCGAGGCCGTGTGGCATCTTTTCAAGGGTGCCGATCGACATCAAACCGGAGAAAATTTCGTCGTCAAATCTAGAAAAGATGTCCGTGCGTTAATAAGCTCGGTAGCGCCTAGAGGATCCTGAAGCTACAAATGCGATTATTGAAATTACTTAAAAGATTCCTTGTCCCTGGTGCCCTTGTCAGCCTTATCTATTTTATAAAGTATCGATGCATCATCAGTCCAAGAGCCGAGGTCGAACTCAGTTCTTTCTTCCTTGTCGGGAAGAAAACCATGATTAGCTCCTTTTGTAAAATAAAGGCCGCCAAGGGTCCACTCACGATTGGAAGACAGGTTTCCATCGGTCCTTGTTGTTTTATCTCTTCGAGCAAAAAAGGGGTCGAGATTGGAGATTATTGTTTGATCGGCCCGAACGTGACGATTATCGGGAACAAATATAAATACGACCGGCTCGACATTCCTATATATATGCAGGAAGAAACATCGGAAGGGATTAAAATAGGCCAAAATGTCTGGGTTGGCGCGGGGACGGTCATCATTGACGGGGCAACCATTGGCAGCAATGTGATTATTGCGCCGAATTCCGTAGTGACAAAAAGCGTTCCGGACAATGCCATCGTGCAGGGCAATCCGGCAAAGGCGATTTTTATTCGAAGGTAGTGCAATGAAAGATCGGCACATAAAGCAATCGGTGATTTGGGGGTCTTTAATCGGCGGCGGGTTCGTGATCGGACTGTTGTTTTGGGTTGGGCCTCGGGATTTTTTAGATCAAATGAAAAACGTCAGCTTATTCCACCTTTTCATTTATATCTTCTTTTCGATCATCGTCTATCTCCTCCGCGCTTTACGTTTCCGCATGCTTGTGGGGGGGCGCGGTTCCCTCGCAGAGCTTTACAGCATCGTCAGCATTCATACGTTTTTGTTGAACGTTCTCCCTTTCAGCGGGGGAGATCTTTCTTTCCCCGTGCTCCTCAAAAAGTTTAATATTTCTAAATCTTATCTCGCGGGCGTTCCCAGTTTGGTCATTGCGCGATTACAGGACCTCACCCTGACTGTTTTATTTCTTGGCCTCTCTTTAATCTGGCTTGGTGCATTGGGCAATTTTTTCACAGCAAAGAATCTAGCCATCGGAACAGTAGTCACTTGCTCTATCATAGGTCCCCTTTTTTTTATGGGACGTAAAAAATGGCTAACCATCGACTGGTCTAAAATTCAGGAGAAGTATCGACACATTCCTCTTTTTAATAAGGTGACAGCGATATTAAAGGACGCGATTCTATCGGCAAGAAGTATTAATCGTAATATCATTTTTCAAACTTCCGTTTTAGCCTTTTTCGCAAAAATTATCGGGGTGCTGGGGGCCTATTACTTGATTAACGGCATTGGATTGTCAATGGAACTGCCCATCGCGTTTCTGTTTTGCAGCGTCTATGTGTTTCTCCCCTTTTTACCGATTAATACGGTGGCGGGTTTAGGCGTGACAGAAGCGTTTATCGGAGGGTTTTTTCTCTTGGTCGGAGTCCAGAAGGAGATTATTATTCCAGCAAGCATACAAATTCACGCCCTCCAATTGTCGGTGGCGGTGTTATTGGGAGGCCTGGGTTTCGCTCAGATGTATGTCCTACGAATACAAACGCCAAAAAATGCGACCCGCAAAGGTTCTTATCACCATTAATGGGGCGATTATCCGATACATCCCATTCCATAACAACAAACGGCGTTAGAATTATTTCCAGAACACTTCGTTTCTCTTTATCGGAAAAATAACAACATGCCTTCCATTTGCTTCATTGATCCATAAAATTGAAAACGGGGGTTGTTTTGACAGAGTGTCTTTGTTTATACTGGCGACGCTTAATTTCGCATACTTATTTCTTTCTTAGGGAATCGGGACACAGAGACATGGAACACCCTCCGAAATCGATAAGAAACTCTACGTCGGGCAAGCCTCTGGCGATACGCCTGTTGAACGGCCTGAGCAAGCTGTTACCGGGCGACTACTTAAAGACGGCGGTCTATATGAATTTTATTTCTAAACCGCGCAAAACATTAAATCAATTTATAAATGGCTTTTACAGAATCGATCATATTTACGAAGTTTTGCAAGAAGCAAAAAATCCTATAACGGGCATTTTTCCATTCTGGAATTTGGCTCCGCCGACGGTTATGCCTTCGCAAAAATGCTCTATGCGACCCGATATCTTGGCATGACCGATCGCGTGAACGGGCATGCCTTCGACACATTTGAAGGCATGCCCGCTTCGACAAGCATCGGGGATGGAGACCTGATTGTGGGAGATCATTGGGAAGAAGGACAATTTGCGGGCGAATACGAACAATTGGAGCGGTATTGCCGGGCTCGGTATAATAATTACGAAATTCATAAGGGTTATTTCGAGAAAACACTCACCGAGAATCTCCTTGGCAAACTTAAAACCCATAAGCCGATTTTAATTTGGATAGATTGCGACTACTACAGTTCGACACGCAGTGTCTTCGAAAAGTTGCTCCCATTGATACCCAGCGGCTGCGTCGTATATTTTGACGATTTCGAGCTTTTAAATTACGGTTCGCGGTTTACTGGAGAGGCAAGATTTGTGGCCGAGATGAATCGCGGGGCGTTCGGCGATCAGGTCGAGTTGGTCCTGGATAAAAGCTTATCCATGGATTCCAATCGATGTTACCGATTTATCCGTTGCGATTCGGGGCCTTCATTTCAACCCATAAAGGGGAGGCATAGCACCGATCAGGTTCGACGACGGACGAATGGATCGGCCCTGCCTTAATCCCCAAGTACGCTCCAATCCAATTCATACTTCTTGTCTAGTAAGTGTGCTTAAGCGGGGGATCGTTACCCCCCGATTTTAATGCAGAGGAGTGCGTGTTTTAAGAAAAAGGCCGTCCTTGCAAAGTGTTCCCGAAGCATCTTGGCTGATACTTTCGGTCCCCGTTTCGTCGAAATTAAAACAATGGGTAAGTAAGACTATAATATTGGGTCGGCGCTTGGATATGTTCTTCCTTTCAGTTACTCCTACATTAGAATAGTAACTTCCCAATTCCTGCTTAATCGCAATATAAAGGGTAAATAATCGCCCTACCCTGCTTTAGCATACGACAAGGTATGCAAGTTGCTTTTATTTAATCATTTGAGTAGGTCGCCGATGGATTCACCCCCCTTTTTTTCGCGTTTAAGATCTTATCCTGGGGAAGTGAGTTCGTCAAAATCCTTATTAAAAATTGTGGAGAGGCATCAAATAGTGAGCAAATTCAACAACATATTCACATCAAAATCCCATGCGAAAACCCAAGAAACAAATCCAAGATTTTATCTATTCAAAGAGTCCACCTGTCTCTTACGACCGACAATCATATTTTTGATTGTCTTTTATCTTTTTAATTTCGCTTTGATAACATCCGTAAGCGCCCAATCGTCGACTGTCGCAAGGTGGAGACGCCATGTTGTCTCGATTAGCAATACGTCCTATTCCGGAAACCCTTTTGAGCTGGAAGTGAGTGGGATTTTTACTCATCCTACTACGGGCACAGTCATTACCCTCCCGGGTTACTATGCGGGCAACAATATCTGGAAAATAGGGTTTATGCCAACACTCACAGGACAGTGGACCTACACGACAAGCTCTCCGGATACGGAATTAAATAGTGTTCAAGGGAGCTTGAACGCTATAGAATCTGCTTTGCCAGGGATGTTGAAGGCCGATCCGGCACATGGGAAAAAATGGATGTTCAGCAACGGCACCTATGCCGTTCCTATCGCACTACGTCTCGAGTTTTTTTTCGAACCCACATCCGACACGGCATTCGCTGCTGCCGCCGATTTTTTAAAAAACGGCGTAAAAGGACACCTCTTCGAAACAAGATTGACCGACGAGATCGGGTCTTATAATGGCGGGCGAAAAGACTATATATTTAGCGGAGATTGGCGTAATCACCAATTTGACACCCAGGTTTGGGATAAAATGGAACAGCGCATGGAGGTCCTCACCGAACGCGGCTTAGGCGCCCACGTAATGTTTTATTCGGATGACGCCGGAACACCGGGCTGGGTAGGACAAAGCACGACAGAAGCCCTTGTGATCCGCTATGTCATTGCGCGTCTCGCCGGCTACCCGATTCTCTGGTTCAATTCCGGAATCGATATCGCCGAATATCGCAGCCAGGCCGACATTAACTGGTGGGGGCAAAAAATCAACGCGCTCGATCCCTATAGACATCCGGTTTCAAGCCGGAGAGGGGGCGGATCCGGAAGCATTGTTTTGTCGGGGCAGAAGTTCGATAGCCGGGGAGATCAACAGGCTTTAATGAATGACCTGACCAATTACTTTAACGCAGCGAGCGTCCCGGTCAGCATGGACGATGCCTGGGGCGAGAACCGTCCAAGTCATCCCGCAAAAGACTTTCGGCCCGAAGACATCCGGCGTGCATTTTGGAAGACAACGATCGCGGGCGGGCTTGGCGGGATGATCCGCGGCTCAGACGGCTATTTTCATGCGAGCACAATACAACAGGATTTGGAATCCGAACAGTGGTTGGCATTGATCAATCCGTTTGTTCAGAACGTTCTAGGGAGTACTTTTGGCAGCATGGTTCCGACTACTTCGCTTGTCTTAAATGGATATGCGCTTTCGGACCCCGGGACAACGAAAATTCTTTATTTTTTGCTCGGGGGAAACGACAAGTGGGATACTGCCGTTGGTGGGAATTTTACTGTACGACTTTCAAGTCTCAGTAAAAGTTATTCGGCGACGTGGTTTGATCCACGTACAGGCGGACTGACGACATTGGGAACATTGGCAGGAGGCATCGATCACGCAATTAACCCTCCAAGCGCCGACGATTGGGTCTTATTATTAGATGTTGTCGAGGGATCCACCGATACCACGCCACCCAGCAGACCCACAGGCTTATTCGCGAATTAATCGCCCCTGGCATCTCCGGAGGATTAAACCTGAGATGCCAGGGGGAGAGCCCTCTCTTTTCCAACGCACAGAGCTCACGACGCCCTTTAGGTTTCACGGACTATCGCTGCAAACCTTTGCGATTCAATGAACACTTCGAATATGTGAACCCCAACATTTTCCATCGCTGTATTATGATACGAAATCGGGTATTTTAATTTCGAAAAACGCCTCATCCTTTTGGAATATCGTTCGCACCCAATTTAAAATTTTTTCCTCTCACGGTGTCTTTATGTTATTTTGTTCTCGTCCTCTCGGGAGTACGGGTTTAGGCATTCGATTGGTCACGGTAAAAGCGAAGACCTCCAATCGACGACAATAAAAGAAGATGAATAAAGACGAGCGAGAACAATCGATACACCGAAGGATAGGGGACCACATCGCCTTGGCGCATCAGGTTGAAGCGATGCTTTGTCCCGACCTTCAACGGGCCGCCGAATGGTTTGCAGACGCACTCAAGAAGGGCAATAAGCTTTTGTTTGCCGGGAATGGCGGCAGCGCCGCCGATGCACAACATCTCGCCGCCGAATTCGTCGGCCGATTCGAAAAGGAGCGGAGGGCATTGCCGGCGATGGCCCTCACCACAGACTCCTCAATTCTGACCGCCGTTGGTAACGACTACGGATATCGGAAAATTTTTTCGCGCCAGATCGAAGGTTTTGCGCGCGCAGGCGATGTTTTCGTCGCCATCAGCACGAGCGGCAACTCGGAGAATTTGATCGAAGCCCTTGAGGCCTGCGGAGAACGCGCATGTAAAACCATTGGCTTGTTAGGGCGGGACGGGGGCGAAATCGGAAAGCGCGTCGATCTTCCCCTTATTGTTCCATCGAAAAATACGGCAAGGATTCAAGAGATGCACATCATGATCGGTCATATTATTTGCGAACTTGTGGAAAATGAAATGGCCAGTTCCTGCGAGGAACGATGAAATCTCGTCATCGCCCCTTCGCTGTCGATTGGGTCTTTCTTTCATCCTCCATTCCGTGACAATCGAGAAAACACAATCTGTCCTGGGTATTTCGGCCTACTATCACGACAGCGCCGCTTGCCTGGTTCAAAACGGCAGGATTGTTGCGGCCGTTCAAGAAGAGCGCTTTAGCCGCAAGAAGCACGATGCGGGATTTCCCGCAGCTTCGATTCGCTATTGTCTTCGGGAGGGGGGTCTGTCCCTTCAAAACCTCGATTACATCGTTTTTTACGAAAAACCCTTCGTCAAGTTCGAACGCCTGCTCGAAACCTATCTGTCGTATGCGCCGCGCGGTCTCCCATCTTTTTGGACCGCGATGCCGATTTGGCTTAAAGAAAAACTTTTTTTAAAGGACCGGATTCAAAAATCTTTTATTCGCGAGATCGAGGGGCGACTGAAAACAGATCTTCCCCCCATCCTATATTCCGAGCATCACGAATCCCATGCGGCCTCTGCCTTTTTTCCCTCCCCTTTCGATAAAGCGGTCATCCTCTGCATGGACGGGGTGGGGGAATGGGCAACCACCTCGACCTGGCAAGGAGATGGGAACCGGATGACCCCCCTTTGGGAGATCCCCTTTCCCCATTCCTTGGGCCTCCTGTACACGGCCTTTACCTATTACACTGGGTTTAAGGTAAACTCTGGGGAATACAAGGTGATGGGGCTGGCGCCCTATGGGCGCCCGAGCTTTGTGAAAACCATTCGGGACCATCTTATCGATATTAAGGCGGACGGCACCTTTCGCCTCAATATGGACTATTTCGATTATTGCACGGGCTTTACAATGACGAACAAAAAATTCGATGCCCTCTTTGGCGGTCCGCCGAGAAAACCGGAGTCTGACTTATCGCAACGCGAAATGGATTTGGCCCGCTCGATTCAAGAACTGACGGAAGAGGTCATGCTCCGCATCGCAAACACGCTTCACCAAGAAACGGGCGAAGAGAATCTGTGTCTCGCGGGCGGCGTCGCGCTCAATTGCGTCGGCAACGGACGCATTCTGAGAGAAGGCCCCTTCAAAAACATTTGGATTCAGCCGGCTTCCGGCGATGCGGGCGGGGCATTGGGGGCGGCCTTGGCCGCGAGCCATCTTTTTTTGGGTCATCCACGCGAACGCAAGACAAACGATGCCATGCGCGGCACTTACTTGGGCCCCGCCTTTTCCAACGATGAAATCGGCGATTTTTTAAAAAGAATAGAAGCGCCCTTTCACCGGGTCGGCGAGGCGGATTTGTATCGCACCCTTGCCGCTCTCTTGGCCGATGAAAAGGTGGTCGGGTGGTTTCAAGGAAAAATGGAATTTGGCCCCAGATCCTTGGGTGGCCGGAGTATTCTTGGCGATGCGCGCAGCCCTAAGATGCAATCGGTGATGAATTTAAAGATCAAATACCGAGAGTCCTTTCGCCCCTTCGCGCCTTCCGTACTCAGGGAGCGGGTCAGCGATTACTTCGAGATCGATACCGACAGCCCCTACATGCTCCTGGTCGCCCCCGTTGTTAAGAAAAGAAGGAAAGAAACGCCCGAAGACCAAAAATCATTATGGGGCATTGCGCTTTTAAATGTGCCCCGGTCGGATATCCCGGCTGTAACACATGTGGATTATTCGGCCCGCATTCAAACCGTCCACGAAGAAACGAACCCAAAATATCACCGCCTGCTTAAGGCCTTCGAGGCCCTCACCGGATACGGGCTCCTCGTGAATACCTCCTTTAATGTGAGGGGTGAGCCGATCGTTTGTACGCCGGAGGACGCCTACCGCTGCTTCATGCGCACCGAAATGGATGTCCTGGTTTTGGAAAATGCGGTCCTCTACAAATCGGAGCAGAAGGCAAGCGCCGTAGATGAAGAGTGGAAAAAAGAGTTCGCACTCGATTAACCTTCATGGATTTGGGAATTAAAGGGGGCGCTTGTTTGCCCTCCTCCTAAGACTTCTCATCCTTTACAGGTTGTCAGTCGTTAAAAAAGTTTGTCAGATTGGCCCCTTATCATGGACACTCCAATAGGATTAGGCGATATAATATGAGAGAACAAATTGAAATCAAACAACTCCGGGCCTTTGGTCTGATCGTTGGGGGAATCTTCCTCGCCATCGCACTTTGGCCCTTCTTCTTTCGGCCCGATGAAGGCCCGCGTCCTTGGGCCTTGGTTGTTGGCAGTCTGCTGCTGATTCAAGGCCTTGCACTTCCCCGCAGTCTCGGGCCCATCTATCGAGTCTGGATGAAACTGGGACAGGCCTTAGGCTGGGTAAATACAGGGCTCATCTTGGCGGTCTTTTATTATAGTGTCATGACGCCGATAGGACTTTTGCTCCGCTTGTTCGGAAAAGATCCTCTGACCAGAACCTTTGAAGCGAATCGAAATAGCTACCGCGTCCCAAAAGCGCCGCGCGATGGGCAACATATGCTGAGGCCATTCTGAGTGAAGGATTAATACATGCGTGAATTCTTAACGGAACTGTGGGCCTTTATGAAAGAACGGAAAAAGTTCTGGCTTTTCCCAATCATCCTCTTTCTCCTCTTGTTGGGGGCGCTGATCGTGATGACGCAAGGCTCCGTTGTCGCCCCATTTATCTATACCCTGTTTTAAGACGATTTATAAGGGGTGCATTCCATGGCGCATATAAACGGATATGAATGTGAATAACAAGCCTGATCTCTCGGTTGTGGTCCCCTTGTTCAATGAGGCGGAGTCCGTCCGTCCGCTCTACGAGCAGATCCGGCGGGCCTGCGAAACAAGCGAGCGGACCTTCGAGATCCTTTTTGTCGACGATGGCAGTCAAGACGGGACCCGGGACGCACTCCGAGAACTCCATCGACTCGATCCGCGTGTCAAGGTGGTCTTCTTTCGAAAGAACTATGGCCAAACGGCGGCGATGGCCGCGGGCTTCGACCACTCGGAGGGCGAAACGGTCGTGAGCCTGGACGGCGACCTTCAAAACGATCCCTCCGATATTCCCCGCTTGTTGGAAAAAATGGCGGAGGGCTATGACGTCGTCTGCGGTTGGCGGAAGAATCGACAGGATAAATTTTGGTCGCGGCGCTTTCCCTCGATCATCGCGAACTGGATTATTGGGCGGGTGACCGGCGTACACATCCACGACAACGGCTGCTCCTTAAAGGCCTATCGGGCCTCCATTATAAAAAATGTGAAACTCTATAGCGAGATGCATCGCTTTATTCCGGCGATGTCGACCCTAACGGGATCGCGTGTGGCGGAGTTAGTTGTCAATCATCACGCACGGCAATTTGGAAAAAGTAAGTACGGGATCGGCCGTGCTTGGCGGGTTTTTTTCGACATTACGACCGTCAAGATGCTTATTGGCTTCGCGTCGAAACCGGCGCACGGGTTTGGGCTCATCTCGCTTCCCTTTTTGATCCTGGGACTGATCTCCTTAATCGCTGCAGAAAATTTATATTCTGGACCGGTCATCGATTCCTGGCTGGTAATGGCCACGACCGGTTTCTTGTTCTTTTTTTTAAGCGTCCATCTTTTCGCCATGGGCGTGATCGGCGAGCTGTCGATGAAAACAGGCGACTTTTCGCCAAAAAAGGGACTTCGCCCGAATATTAAAATATTGTAGGAGAACCAATGGAACAGAAAGAAGCTGTCTTGGAAAAAAAAGAAGGGGTGCAAGAAGGGAAAAGGCCGGAAGATGCGATCGACTATTCGGTGATCGTGCCGATTTCCGAACGCCACGACGATCTACGGGAAATCTATCTCCAGTTTTCGAAAGAGTTGAAAGGCCTGGGTGTCCGTTTCGAGTTTATTTTTGTCTTGGATGGCCCGCGACCCGAGGCACAAAAGACCTTGATTGCGATGAAAAACGACTTCCCCGAAATTAAAATCATCGCGCTCAATCGCCGGTTTGGGGAAGCCATTGCCCTCTCCGTGGGATTCGAACACGCCCGAGGTGCTTGTGTTGTGACCTTGTCTCCCTATTTTCAAGTCGAACCCGACGAGATTAAAAACATGATCCTGAAACTGTCCGAAGATCATAACGACTTAATCATCTCTCGGCGTTTCCCGCGCATCGATTCCCTGTTCAATCGGATACAATCGGCCGCCTTCCATGGCTTGACCAAAATGCTGACCGGCACGAAGTATCACGACATTAGCTGCGGGCTTCGCGTGATGCGCAGCGCTGTCGCCCGAGAAGTGCACCTCTATGGCGATCTTCACCGCTTTTTCCCCTTGCTCGCTTACCAGCGCGGATTTAAAATTGCCGAACTGCCTGTCCGGCAAAGCCAACAAGATAAAAAAAGCCGACTTCATAAACCTGGGGTCTACTTAAGAAGGCTCCTCGACATCCTCACGCTGTTCTTCCTCTTTAAATTTACGAGAAAGCCCCTTCGGTTTTTCGGATTGGTCGGTTCAGCGCTTACGGGTGTCGGAGGGCTGACGCTGGGATATTTAGGGCTTTACAAAATATTTGGATTTGGGGGAATAGCAGGACGTCCCCTATTGATCTTCGGGGTGTTGCTTGTGGTCTTGGGGGTTCAACTGTTTTCCATCGGTTTACTGGGAGAGATCATTATTTTCACCCATGCCTCGGAAACAAAGGACTATCAAGTGAAAGAGGTCTTGAAATAAGAATGGGAGTTGGGCCTTGCACATTCGATCGGGGTGAGGAAAAACGCTGGGACGACTATGTCGACCGGCATCCCCATACGGGACATGGTCACCTCAATGGCTGGCGCGAGGTGATCGCTCAGACCTACGGACATCGACCCTACTATCTTTGGTCGTGTACATCGGGAAAGGTGGAAGGCATTCTCCCCTTAATCTTTATGCGGGATCTTCGACTTCGGCGATGCTTGGTTTCGATGCCTTTCCTCGACGACGGCGGCATCTGCGCGGACAACCCGGAAACCGCTCGGGCTTTGTACGATGCAGCCATGCGCTTAGCGGAAAAACTCGGGGTCGCGGCCATCGACTTACGTCACCGCCGAGAAAGCGGTCTTGGCCTCGAAGCGCACGGGAAAAAGGTGACCCTCGCTTTAAACTTAGTCCCCGATCCAGACCAGATGTGGAAGGACTTTAATGCAAAGGTCAGGAACCAGGTCCGCAAGGCCGAAAAATCGGGTCTCACCATTCACTGGCATCAAGCGGAAGGCTTGCAGGATTTCTACGATGTCTTTGCGATCAACATGCGTTCGCTGGGATCGCCGGTCCATAGCCTCAAGCTGTTCGAGCACATCTTGAAAAGCTTCGAGGGGCGCGTAAAACTCATTCTCGTCCAGAAGGGGGAAACCACCGTCGGCGGCGCGCTTTGCCTGTTATTTAAAAAAACCGTCTTGGTCCCCTGGGCCTCTTCGCTCGTGGCCTACCGATCCCTTTGTCCCAACAATCTCTTGTACTGGGAGGCCATACGCTGGGCCTGCGAAAACGGTTTCCAGCGATTCGATTTCGGCCGTTCCTCTCCGGGGAGCGGGACCTTTCATTTTAAGAAACAGTGGGGCGCCGTCGAAGAAGCCTTACACTGGGAAAGCGGGACGAATGGATTGCGAGCGCCTGAGATGATGTCCGCGGACGATCCAAGATACGATGCCGTGACGGCGCTTTGGCGTAAACTGCCCCTATCGGTTACCCGCTGGGTCGGACCCCTCATTCGCGGGCGTTTGAGTCATTAGAGAAAATGCGAGGCCAGGCCAGGGAAAGACAGCGGCAATCGAGAATGTTGAGCGTAAAAAATACAAGTCTTCCTCAATAGAGCGTCCTAAATGAAAATCATGCACATTGTCGGCGCACGGCCAAATTTTATGAAGATCTCTCCCATCATGCGCGAGATGGCGCGCTGCCCGGAAATCACCCAGACTTTGGTGCACACGGGGCAGCATTACGACGAAAAGATGTCCAAGGTTTTTTTCGACGAACTCGGTTTGTCGAAGCCCGATATCGATTTGGAAGTCGGTTCGGGATCGCATGCCCAACAGACGGCCCGGATCATGTCGGTCTTCGAGCCCGTCCTCCTCGATTTCAACCCGGACCTCCTCGTGGTGGTGGGCGATGTGAATTCGACATTGGCCTGCAGCCTCACGGCCAGTAAGCTGGGCGTTCCTATCGCGCATGTCGAGGCCGGGCTGCGAAGTTTCGATCGATCGATGCCCGAAGAAACGAATCGCCTGCTTACCGATGTCTTATCCGACCTCTTGTTTACGACCTCTCCTGAGGCGGAGGACAACCTTTGCCGGGAAGGCATCGCCGCCGATAAGATTTTTTTCGTCGGCAATACCATGATCGACTCTCTCCTTCGCTTGAAAGAAACCGCCGCCAAGGTCGACATCCTCAAGCGTTTGAATCTGAGGCCGCAGGCTTATGCCCTGGTGACGCTCCATCGTCCCTCCAATGTCGACAACGAATCCGTTTTTCGCGGCATTGTCTCGGCCTTGAAAGAAATCGCAAGCCATATTCCGGTGATCTTTCCCGTCCACCCGCGAACGCGGCAACGGATCGCCGCCTTGGCTTTGGAATCAGGCGGACCGTCTGGCGGAAACGAGATCCGCCTGATCGAACCGCAAGGCTATATCGATTTTATGAAGCTCACCATGGAAGCCGCGATGGTTTTAACCGATTCGGGCGGGATACAGGAAGAAACCAGCGTGTTAAATGTCCCCTGCATCACCATACGGAAAAATACCGAACGCCCGATTACCGTTACGCGCGGGACGAACGTGTTGGTGGGAACCGACAAAGAACGGATCGTTTCGGCAGCGAAATCGGCATTGGGGGCGACGCGTGCAGAGGCCCCAGGGATTCCTTTTTGGGATGGCATGGCCGCCGAACGCATCGTCCCGATCTTGCTGAGTTGGCATCGCAGTCGCCAAAAGGGCACGCAGTGATGAGCTTCCTTTTTGGGGGCAGCCTCTTCGTTCTCTTTTATATCTATTTGGGTTATCCCGCACTGCTTGCCTTGCTCTGTCTATTCAAAGGCGAACGGCCCATCGGGAGCGATACCTTTCGACCAACAGTGACCTTAATCATCTCCGCCTATAACGAGGCGCAGACGATTGGCGAAAAAATAGAAAACAGTTTGGCCTTGCATTATCCCTCCGAAAAACTCGAAATCCTAGTCGTCTCCGATGCCTCGACGGACGAGACCGATCGGATTGTCTCGGCTTATGCGCATCGCGGTGTTACCTTGGTTCGCATGGAAGAAAGACGGGGCAAAACGATGGGCTTGAACCGTGCGGTCTCGATTGCGAAAGGAGAGATCGTTCTCTTCTCCGATGCAAACGCCTTTTACGAACCGGAATCGCTCGAACGCCTGGTCGGCCATTTTATCGATCCGAAAGTCGGATATGTAACTGGGGCTTCCCGCTATATTCAACAGAAGCGTTCCTTTGTCGGGTGGTGCGAAAATTTGTATTGGAACTACGATTTGGAAATCAAACGCCTAGAAACCGCCCTAGGATCGATGATCGGCGCCGACGGAGCGATGTATGCGATTCGGCGCGAATTGTATACCCCATTGCAAGCACAGGACATTAACGACTTCCTCAATCCGCTGCAAATTATCGGGAAAGGATATCGAGGGATCTTCGAGCCGGCGGCCATTTGCCGCGAAAGCACCGTCACCCGTTTTGGCGAGGAATATCGGAGAAAGGTGCGGATCGTTTCTCGTAGCCTGCGTGGGCTGGCGCAGATGTCCTCCCTTCTGAATCCGATGCGCACGGGATTCTATGCCGTCGAGCTGATCTCGCACAAACTGCTCCGATGGTTGACGCCGCTTTTTTTAATCACGATCGCATTCAGCAATGCCATCCTTTGGCCGGAAGGCAGCATCTATCGACTCATGGGCAGCCTACAAATCATTCTCTACGCGCTGGCCTTGATCGGGTTTTTACTCTCCTCTTTTGGCCTTATCCTTCGCGTATTTTATCTACCCTATTACTTTTGCCTCATGAATTTGGCCTCCCTTCATGCCATTTATAAATCACTCGTCGGCCAGGTTCAGGCCACCTGGGAACCCGAAAGAGAGAAAGGAACGGCCAATTCTAAAACACGTCAAATCGCCCTTAAGATCGTCTTGTCCGGGGGGCTTGTCCTTGCCCTCGCCCAGATCTTCTTCGTATTTCAACACAATGCCCTGATTCAAGAGCGGGTTTTTTGGATGCTCGTCGGCTTGCTCGCTTATGTCGTCTTCGGCTACATGGTCACCCTGGCCTTGATCGCCCTGCTTATGCGTCCTTTCAAACACGATCGCAGGGACGATCCGGACTTTATCCCGAAGGTGACCCTGCTCATTTCAGCCTATAACGAAGAAAACGTCATCGAGGGGAAAATCGAAAATTGCTTGGCCTTAGATTATCCGACAGAGAAGCTTCGAATTGTGGTGGCCTCTGACGGATCGACGGATCGCACCAATCCGATCGTGCAATCGTTTACGGCGCGCGGCGTTGTGTTGTGGCCTTATCACCCGCGCCGCGGAAAAATTACAGCCATCAATCTTGCGATGGAAAAAATTGAAGACGAGATCGTGATCTTATCCGATGCCAATGTCGTTTACGAAAGATCGGCGATACGGGCCCTGGTGAAGCATTTTAAGAATCCGGCAGTGGGCGCAGTGAGCGGAAACGTTTCGGTGGTGAATGCACCTAGCCACCTCGGGCTTATGGATTGGATTTATCAGCGCTACGAGAATACGATCAAAAATCTGGAAACCCAAATCGGATCCATCACGGGGGTGGATGGCGCGATGTACGCCATACGAAGGTCGGCCTATCGCAAGGTGCAAGAGAACGTCATTTTGGACGACTTGGTGATTTCGATGAATATTGCGCGCCAAGGGAACGTCATCCTTTTCGAACCGGAGGCGAAAGGCTTCGAGCACGCGGCCATCACGGTAAAAGAAGGATTTTGTACGCGGGTGCGGGTGATCGCCGGCGCGGTACAGGCCATTAAACAACACCTGGCCTTTCCACTGGCGACCCAACCTTTTTTGCTCTTCAAATTCATCTCTCATAAAATCCTACGATGGATAACGCCCTTGTTGCTCATCGCCCTCTTTGCCGTGAATCTCTTGCTGATCGATCAAGGGCCTTATAAAGTATTGCTCGTGCTTCAAGGGGCCATTTATATCCTGGGCCTCATCGGGTTTTTGACGGGCGCGTCGACATATATTCTATCGATCCCTTTTTATTTTTGCATGCAGAATGCGGCCACCCTCGTTGGCATCTGGCGCGGCTTAACGGATCGGCAGTCTGTAATGTGGAATAAGGCGGAACGTTATGTCGGGAAAAAAGGGATGAAAGAATTTCATGAAACCTATCACTAAAAGAGCGGAAAAAGAACGATCGTGATCAACGCGTTGCTGAAAAAGTTGTTTTTTCATTTCGGCCTGCTTTCGCTTATCCGACGCTTTTATCCCCGGAAGACACTTGCCGTGCTGCGATACCACGCGGTCTGCAAGCCGGACCGGGCTTATGCCAGTCCATGGATTTCCGTAACGCCGGAAGGCTTTCGAAATCAGATTCGCTATCTTTCGAAACATTACCCTATTCTAGACCTCGATGAGGCCGTCGGACGCATCCAATCGGGCCAAACCCTGCCCGACAACGCAGTGGCCATTACCTTTGACGACGGCTACCAAGACAATTTCGCCGCCGCTCAAACCTTAATGGCCTATGGCGCGACCGCCACGTTTTTTATCACAACCCATTGCATCGACGACCGTGAAGTGTTTTGGGTCTCGGAGCTTCGCTATTTGATATCGAAGACTCGGCAAGTCGTCTTGCGTTTACCTGTTCGAGGTCAGGACGAAGATTTCGGTTTGGAGAGCCCCAGGGCGCGGGAGGCCGCAATCTCGAAGCTAACGCGTATCGTAAAATCGTGCACCATCCCAGAACGCGAAAGCCTTCGCGCGGCGCTCCGCGAGAGGATCAACGATGTCGGACCCTTATGCGAAGGGCAAGCCCTGATGTTAAGCCAAAAAGAGATTGAAACGATGATTGCCGGAGGAATGAAAATGGGAGGACACACACTCACCCATTGCAATCTTCCAAGTGCCGGGCGCGAGGCGGCGCGCAAAGAAATCGCGCAATGCCGCCGGGATTTGGAAAAAAGATTCAACACCGCGGTCACGACCTTCGCCTATCCCAACGGCGGCGCGAACGCCTATTTCAACGAAGAGATAAAAATGCTGGTCAAGGACGCGGGATTTCATTCCGCCTGGACTTCGCAGCACGGCTATGTCGATGCCAATACCGATTGGTGGCAGTCTCCCCGTTTGGCCGTGACGGAATCCTTGGTTGAATTGATTTATCTTATGGAAGGCGACCGGCTCAGAACGGATTTTGGAAATCGATAAACGCGAAGCCATGACGGTTCGACAAATATTAAAGCCAAACGAATCCACTGCGCAGGACGAAAAAGTCAGAACTGTCGCGCCTCCCACAACGCCCTTGCGCCGCTCGGACGCCCTCGCACTGGGCCTTGTCTTGCTCATGACGGTCGCGCTCTATGCCCCGACCCTGACTTGGCTGCTGGAGCGTTGGACCCTAAGCGTTTGGCAACAGGCCCATGGCCTCTTTATTCCGCCGATTGTGGCCTACCTGGTGTGGCAACGCCTTCGGCACCTCCGGCGCTTGCCCAGAGAGGCCAGCCTCTGGGGTTTTGTCATCGTTATCCCCGCACTGGGGCTCCACGTCCTCGACGTGGGCATCCACACACAAATTCTGTCGGCCCTCTCCATTGTCTTGTTGCTTCCCGGGATGTCGCTCCTTTTTCTTGGGATGCGACGCACAAAAGCCATTGTCTTTCCGCTTCTTTTTTTAACATTTATGCTCCCGATTCCCTTGGGCATGACTGAAAAGCTCCATTTGGTCCTCCGAGACATTACGGCAAACAATATCGCCTTAATCGTTCCGGCCCTCGGGGTGCCCATTTTTGTGGATGGGACGCTCATCCATCTTCCAAACGCCCAGCTGCTGGTTGCGGACGCCTGCAGCGGCTTTTCGACGCTGTATGCCATGGCCGCTGTCGCCTGCTTAACCCTTCACATTTCTCAAAACCGATTTAGATCGGCGCTGGTTTTTTTAATTACCGCACCCATCGCCATTGCGGCCAATACGCTCCGATCCATCCTGTTGGTGCTTGCCGTTTATTGGTATGGGATCGACGTCTTAGAGACCTGGATACATCCCTTCTCCGGCATGTTTGCCATGGTGTTGGCGCTTGTCATCCTTTTTTCGGTCGGTGGCATATTTAGCCCGGGGGGTGAAAGGACGAGATGATGGCTCCTCGATATGCACGGGCTTTTATTCTGCTCGCAGGGATCGCGTTCGTTCCGACCTTCATTCATAGCTATTTGGGGATTACGGCAAACGACGGCCGCTCCACGCAAAACATCGGCCGATCTTTAGGATTGTTTGAATCCGAACCGACCGACAAAACGAACGAATGGGTCGAAACGCGATTTAAAAGCCGCGATTGGATCGAACGACGTTATCGGGAAACGGGCGAGGCCCCGCTGCTCTTATTCGTGAGCCGGTCCTTCGACCCAAAGCGGCTGTATCATCACCCGGAGTTGGCCTTAATTTACGGAAGCGATTTTGGTGAAGAGGAGATTCTTCGTCTCTCCGCCGACCCCACACGGACCATTCATTTCTTGCGCGGCAGGAGGAACGACGAAGAGCAAGAGGTCGCGTACGCCCTTTTGTACGATGGCCGTTTTGTGGACGATCCGATCCTATTCCAATTGAAAGAGGCCTGGCGGTCCTTATTCCGCGCGCGAAGGCCAATGACCCTTTTTTTTGTAAGCGATAGCAGGCCTTCGTCCCATCTCCCCCTTGAAGAAGGCCGGGCCCTTCGCCTGTTGAACCGATCGATAGACAGTTTTCTTTCTCAAGGACCTGTCGAGACAAAATGAGCCCCTTGCCGACCAGAAGGGCAAAATCGTCGCAACAGAATGTCTTTTCAAAAAAAGTAAGCCCGACCCGGAAGCCACTTAAAATGACCGTCCGCCAGACGAAAAGAAAATGCAGGGGATAAATACGGCCGCGATATTAATCGACGGCACCTCGACGACGACGCGCCCTTTAAAGCAATGGCGAAGGGCGTGGTTTTCTCTTACGGCCATCGCCGCTGCATTGGCCTCGTCTGTCGATATCTATCTTCTTCAAAGAAAACACAGCCTGTTTACAGACGGGTTTCTTTCCGAATACACGCTTAACGGGGCTGCGGACCTGTTCGGCTTCGTATTGATGTCTTGGATAAGCGATGTGGCCACGCTGGGTCCGGCCATCGGACTCTTGCTGTTTCTTTTTAATGGGTTTCGGCAAAAGCGAGGGACGCAATGGCTCATCCTTGCCCTCGCCTTAAGCCCCATCCTGCTTTCGGATTTTGTGAGCTACCAATTGGCCGCTTATTTGGGAGACGCATTTGACCTGGGCTTGATGTTCGATTTAGTTGGGAAAAATCCTCTGGAATTGTTCGCCGTCGGCGGTCGCCATGCCCTTCCGCTCTTACTCGCCCTTTTCGCAGGCATCGGTTTCTTGGGATGGGCCCTATGGACATTCAACCGGCCGGCCTTAAACCGTCGAGGCATTGAAGGACTTAGTCGTGTCGGCCGAAACATCTTCATCGACTTGTCTCTCGTCTTTATTATCGGGCTGGTGCTCGTTTCGTTTGTTCGGATGCGAAGCGAGGCCTTCGAGAACGGTCTCAAGCGCAAACCCAGCGGGCGGCTCTTGGAATATTTCGCGGAGACATTGTCCGATGTCGATCGGGACGGCTACGGGCTCCTCGGTCGGCCGAGCGATCCAGCCCCGTTTAATGCCAGCATTTTCCCTTATGCCCTCGATCTTCCCGGCAATGGGATTGATGAAAATGGCGTCGCCGGCGATCTTCCGCTCGAAGACGCAGCGGGTAATGATGAAAAGCCTTTCGTTGCGGCGCCCTGGCCACGCCGGCCAAACCTGGTTTTTATTATGCTCGAAAGTTTCAGGCAAGACCTCATTGGCGCGCGCTATGAGGGCAAGCCCGTCACGCCGGTTTTAAACGGCCTGGCGGCAGAGGGCGTTTCCGTTCAACAGGCTTACTCGCATAACGGCTATACCGTTCAATCCCGCTACCATACGTTTACGGGCAATCTCGTGGCCCCGGGGGATGGAACGAGCCTGATCGACGATTTTAAAAAAAACGGCTACGAGGTCGCCTTTTTCTCCGGCCAAGACGAATCCTTTGGAGAAGATAAGTTGCCCATCGGCATTGACCGGGTCGATTATTTTTATGATGCGCGCTCAGAATCGGGCCGGCGTTCCACCGCCTTTTCGACCCCCGGCAGCCTGGGCCTTCCCTATACCGTGCTTCTGGAGAAGATCGATGCCTTCTTGGAGGGAAGAACCTCGGATCAACCCCTCTTGTTGTACCTGAACCTTTATGATAGTCATTTCCCCTATCGGCACGATGAGATTTCGCCCTTGATCAACACGGTCATACTCAAGCAATCCGAGATTCACAGCAATAAACAGGCCGAGTTGCAGGCGATGTATATGAATACGGCGGCCAATGTCGACCGGGCCATCGGGCGGGTGCTGGACCGAGTCAGCCAGACCCTTCCCGAGGTCCCCGCCGTCCTCGTCCTTTCCGATCACGGCGAATCGCTATTTGAAGATGGCTTTCTGGGGCATGGCTATAAAATCAACGCGGCCCAAACCCGGATTCCCTTGATTGTGACCGGCCTGCCCCTGCACATTGAAGAACCCTTTGCGCAAGTCGCCCTTCGCTCGGCCCTCAATGCCGCGCTCAGCCAAGGTCTAGAGGAAACGCCTTTGCCTAGGGTCGAACAAAATCCGAAAAAAAAGGTCTTTCAATATATTGGGACCATCGAGCGGCCCCGTTTGATTGGGATGACCGGTTTAAACGATCGCATCGCCTACGATTTTCGATCCGGCCGGGTCCTATCGGGGGAGGGGCAATGGCAAAAACCAGAGGCCCTCGATCCATCGGAACGGCATGCTTTTCAACAGTTGGTCTATTTTTGGGAGCGCAGTCTTTTGGCCCAGACTCTCGGGAATGAAGTAAGTACACCTCAGCAAGGACGCAGTTGATTGTGAATTCTGTGAACGCGAAACGCCATATATTGGAAACAATTCTCGAAGAGATGCAGCACTGCATTGTCGCCTGCAGCGGCGGGGTCGATAGCATGCTCCTGGCCACACTCGCCCATCGCGTCTTACATGAACACTGCCGGATCGTTCACGCCCAAAGCCCGGCCGTTCCTCCCGAGGCGACGACGCGCGTCCTCGCCTATGCCAGGGAAGAGAACTGGCGGCTGACCTTGATGAAGACCGATGAGTTTTCGGACGAGGCCTATTTAAGCAATCCGGTCGATCGCTGTTACTATTGCAAGGACCACCTCTACCGCAGCCTGTCCCTCATTGCACGCGAGGCCGCGCACCCTACGCGGGGGGATTTTTCCATCGTCAGCGGGACCAATTGCGATGACTTATCGGAATACCGGCCCGGCCTCGCCGCCGCCGAGGCCCAAGGCGTCCGCCATCCCTTCGTCGAGGCCGGGATGGGGAAATCGGAGATCCGCGCCTTGAGCCGCGCCTTGGCATTGCCCTATGCGGAACTCCCCGCCTCCCCCTGTTTAGCCAGCCGCCTCTACACGGGAACCCGCGTCACGGCCGAACGTCTGCAGGCCGCTCATTTTGCCGAGGAACACCTCAAGGACCGGATCGGCGTGGAGGTGGTTCGTTGCCGCCTTCAGGAAGACGAGATGCGCATCGAGCTGCTTCCCGGCGACCGGCCGCGTTTGACCCATGCGGCGATGCGCGACCTGCGCCGCGCCTTGCGCGAAGCGCATCCGGCCGTCGCCCAGGTCGGGCTCGATCCGGAGGCCTACGCCCCCGGCCGCGCCTTCCGGAAGGCTGGCTGATGTTTGTCTTCGACGGCGCGCGGACCGCGCGCATCGGCATGGCGGAGGCGATTCTTTGCGAAGGAAAAACCATCGAAGCGATCCGGCGCATCGTGGAGGAACTCGCGCCAAAACAGAATCCCGTGTTGTTCACGCGGCTGCATCCGCAGGCCTTCGGACATTTGGACGCCGCCGCCTCCGGGCGGCTCGACTACGATCCCGAATCGAGAACCGCCTTTTTAAACGGGACCTGTGCGCCCCTGAAAAACGGATGCGTCGCCGTCGTCACGGCAGGCACCTCCGACCGACTGCCTGCCTGGGAGGCCTGCCGCACCCTCGCATTTTTAGGCGTCGAAAAAACGATCATCGAAGATGTGGGCGTGGCCGCGATCTGGCGCGTGCAGGCGCGCATCGAAGAAATCAATCGCCACGAAGCGGTGATTGTCGTCGCGGGGATGGACGGGGCCTTGGCCTCGGTGCTGGGCGGCTTGAGCCCCCGGCCCGTGATTGCGGTGCCCACCTCCGTGGGCTACGGCGTCGCGCGGGGGGGGAAGGCCGCCTTGAACAGCATGCTGGCGAGCTGCGCGCCGGGCGTCGCAGTGGTGAATATCGACAATGGCTATGGCGCCGCCTGCGCCGCCTTTCGCATTATCCAATCTTTGAATCGCGTGTCCGATGGTCCCAAAAAATAAAACCCTATTGGTTGTCCGCACGCCTTCGGGCTTAAGCGGAGACATGTGGGTAGCGGGCCTGGCCCGCATGGCCGGGATCGACGCGTCCGGGTTGGAGGCCCTCATCCGGCAAATCGGCCTGCCGCTACTGGAAGGATCGCTGAGCATCGAGGCCGCAAGCGTGGGCGCGATATCGGGCTGGCGGGCCCTCGTAAACCTTCCGGAGGAAAAGACGGACCGGCCTTATGGCGAAATCAAAAAAATGCTCGCGCAAAGCCCCTTGCGGCCCTTGGCCAAGGGCTATGCCGAGGCCGCCTTCGCCCTTTTGGCCGAGGCCGAAGCCGAGGTGCACGGCCATCCCCTTTCGGAGGTGGCCTTTCACGAAGTGGGGGCCTTGGACAGCCTGTTGGATATCTGCCTGGCGGCGGCCCTTTTCGAGCGGATCGGCCCCGCCGGTATTTTCTGCAGCCCGCTGCCGATTTGCGACGGCGTCGCCGCGTGCCGCCACGGACTGCTGTCCACGCCCGTGCCGGCGGTGCTCAAACTCTTAAAAGGCATTCCCGTTTACGGGGTCGATTCCCAGGGCGAGACGGTGACCCCCACCGCCGTGGCCCTGCTCAAGGCCTTCGATGCCCGCTTTGGCCCTTGGCCCGAGATGGTGCTCTCCCGCGTGGATCATGTCTTCGGCGGCCGGAGCCTGCCGAATTTGCCCAACGGGGCGATCTTCGCCTTGGGCCAGTCCTATTCCGAAGGCCTCCATGCCGAGCACATCTAAAAAACAAGTAAAGGATTTTCGATGGGCATTCTGATTCGGGAAGCGGATCTCGCCGAAGACCAAGCGGTCTTGATCAAAACCTTGAACGAGAACCGCGACAAAAGCACGGACGAAGACCGCTACCGCTGGCGCTATCTCGACAATCCCCAGGGCCGGGCCAGGGCCTGGCTGGCGATCGACGAGGCCGAGGGCGCGGTGGCCGGATTTACGGTGGCGCATCCGCGGGCGATGTGCGTGGACGGCGAGGCCCTGACGGCTTGGAACTGCGGCGATTTTTCGATCAATAAAAAATACCGGACGCTGGGGGTGGCCGTGAAGCTGCGCTCGGCCGCGACGGCCTGCGTGAATCGAGGGGAGATCCCTTTTTTATATGCCCACCCCAACGACCGCATGGCGCTCATCCATCTGAAGGCCGGCCACACGGCCCTGGGGGAGATGGTCCGCTACGCTCGGCCCATGGGCTTCGACCGCTACCTGCCGGAGCTCCTCAGGGATTCCGCCGTGTCCTCCGGCCTAGGTTGGGCCTATCACAAAGGCCTGTCGGCCTGGGCCGGCTCGGCGCGTTTTCGGCGCGCCTTTCAATGCGAGTTGCATGACGGCTTTTCGGAAGATGCCCCCTACGAAGCGCTGATGGATCGGGTCCGAAAACAGGTTCCTGTTTTCGGCCTGCGCGACCTGGCCTATTTGAAGTGGCGCTTCGGCGACAAGCCCTCGCTTAAGGTGTTCACCCTGTTGCTTTTCGGCGAGGGGGAATTGCTGGGCTATGCCTTTTGTTCCTGGCAGGAGCGCGTCATCCAAGTCCACGATCTTTTTTCACTACCCGAAGCGGTCGTGTTTAACGGCTTGGTTGCGCATCTCACCGAGGTGGCTTATTCTTTGAAAGCCCAGGCCGTTTCGGTGATTCTTTTGGAGAGCCATCCGATGATTCATGCCCTGGAACGCAACGGCTATCTCTTACGGCCGGAACGCTCGAAGATGATGGTGCATGCCTCACCCGGCGCGAAGGGGCGCAGGATTTTAATGGACAAGCAAAACTGGTTTATCACGGTAGGAGATCGCGATGTCTAATCACGACGAACAGATTCAAACAAGTCTTAGAAAATTTTTTATCGACCGCGCCTGGCTGCATCCGGACGAGGTCTTAAAGCCCGGCGATTCCCTCTTGGAAAAGGGGGTCATCGACTCAATGGCCATGATCGAACTGACGACCTTCATTGGCGAATCCTTCGGCATCGAAGTCGCGGACGAAGACCTTATGCCGGAAAACTTCGATTCGCTCATGGCTATTTCGGGTTATATTCGAAAAAAACAGGGAGACTGAAGATGAGCACCCTACGGCTGCCTTGGAAGGCCTGGCAGGGCGACGAGGCCCTGGCCTTGGATTTTCCCGAGACTTGGTCGGTCCAATCCTATCCGATGGATGGCGGGCCCGAGATCTCCGACGCCGAGCTCGTACGGATGCTGGACGATCCGATCGGATCGCCTCCCCTCCCCATGATCGCGAAGTGGGTTAAAGATGTGGCCATCGCCGTGGACGACACCAGCCGTCCGACGCCCATTGCACGCTTGTTGCCTCCGGTTCTCACCCGAGTGGAAGCGGCGGGTGTGGCGCGTGAGCGGATCAAGATTATCGTGGCCTTGGGCTCGCACGCGCCCTTGTCCAAGGACGAACTCCGACACAAGCTGGGCGAGGCGGTGGCCTCGGATTACCACATCGTCCAACACGACGCAACGAAGGATTTGTCGGATATCGGGATGGATCTCGACGGCATCCCGGTGCGCATCAACAGCGCCTTTTACCGCGCGGATTTAAAGATCACGATGGGCTGCATTACCCCACACCCCTTCGCCGGATTTAGCGGCGGGGGCAAGATGGTTCTCCCGGGCTTGTCGAGCATCGAGATTATCGAGCGCACACATCGCTTCGTCGCCATGGGCTTTCGAGGCGGCTTGGGGGTGATCGAGGGCAACCGTTTCCGCGAGGATGTCGAGACGGTCTGCCGACGCTGCAAGCTCGATCTGATTGTCGATTCAGTCTTGAATCAAAACCGGGAGATCGCCGGGATCTTCGCGGGGGATTTTGTCGAGGCCTTTCAAAAGGGCGTGGATTTCGCCCGAGGGGTTTACCGCACGCCCTTGCCGGAACGGGTGGACGTCGCCTTGCTGAATGCCTATCCAAAAGACTCGGACTTGGTACAATCGGAAAATGCCTTCAACCTGCTGCGCTCCGCTAAGCATGCGTTTTTGGAAGAAGAAGGCCAGGTGATTTTGATGTCGGCCGCCGGCAAGGGCGCGGGGGCCCATGGCCTGTTCTCTCCGGGCGGGCGGCTCTACCGGAAGCCCTTGCCCAAGCGCTGGCTGGGCAAGAAAGGCCTTATCGTGTTCGCGCCCGAAGTGCCGGAAGGCGAAGGTCGGAAATTGATTTGGGAGGGCTATCCCTTCTGCCGGACTTGGGAGGCCGTGCTGTCGGTCTTGAAAGAACGCTATCCACAAAATTGCCGGGTTGCCGTTTTCCCTTCCAGCGCGATTCAACTGGGGGCCGCAGATTGAACCTGACAGGGCTATTACGGGCCACGGCCGAACGCCATCCGGAGCGGGAGGCCGTGGTGTGGAAATCCGAACGCCTAGACTACGGCACGCTGTTCGAACGCGCCACGCGTTGGTCGTCCTTTTTAATCGACCAGGGCGTCGCACCCGGCGACCGCGTTGCGCTGGTGATGGAAAATTCTCCGAACTATTTGATTTCTTATTTCGGTGTGTTGATGGCGCGGGCTTGTGTGGTCGCACTCAATCCCCATACGACGGCGCACGAACTCAAACCACCGCTTGTTGAATGCGAGGCCAGCGCGATCATTGCGCAACGCAGCGCGATCGCCACGCTTCGCCCCCTACTTTCCGATTTACCCGCCCTTAAATGGCTTGTGCTCGACGAAGCGCAGGACGCGGCCTCCGCCGACGCAGGCCCTTCTGTCTCGGTCGCAGTGCAGCCGCCCGATGGAGAAGAGACCCTGGCGCAAATCATCTACACCTCCGGAACGACGGGCACACCTAAGGGCATCATGTTAACGCACCGAAACTTGTTGGCGAACACGGCATCGATTGTCGAGTATCTGCGACTGACGGCGGAGGACCGGGTCTTGGTCATCCTGCCTTTTTTTTATTCCTACGGAAATTCCCTCTTACTGACACATGTGGCCGTGGGCGGGACCTTGGTGATCGCCGAGCAGTTTGTCTTTTTAAACGCGGTTTTGGCCTTGATGCAGCGCGAGCGCGTGACCGGGTTTTCGGGGGTACCTTCTTCTTTCGCGATGCTCTTGCGGAAATCGCCGTTTGCCAAAACCCGCTTCGAGACGCTGCGTTATCTGACCTGCGCCGGCGGGGCCCTACCCCTTACCCACCTTCAGGAATTGCAGGCCGCACACCCGAAAACCGACATCGTCATTATGTACGGCCAAACGGAGGCCTCCGCCCGCTTGTCTTCTCTCGACCCCAAAGACCTGCCGCGTAAAATGGGTTCTATCGGGAAAGGCATTCCAGGGGTCCATCTTCAAGTGATTGGGCCGACTGGCGCGCCCGTGGCCCCCGGAGAAACCGGGGAGATTGTTGCGTCCGGAGATTGCCTCATGACGGGCTATTGGAAGCATCCCGAAGAGACGGCAAAGGTGGTGGTGAATGGCAGGCTGCATACGGGGGATATGGCGACGGTGGACGAAGAAGGCTATATTTTTGTGAAAGGCCGCAAGTCCGATATGATTAAATGCGGTTCGTACCGCATGCATCCTATTGAAGTGGAGTCGGCGATGAATGCCCATCCCTTGGTCTGCGAAAGCGCCGTGATCGGCGTGAAAGACGAGATGTTGGGCGAATCGATCGTGGCCTTTGTGGTTTTACAAAAGGGCTGTGGCCTGTCGGAATCCGATCTTCTGCAAAGCGTGAGAGTTTTTCTCCCCGTCTACAAACTTCCGAAAGCAGTCTATTTTATCGATGAAATCCCGAAAACGGCTTCCGGAAAAATCCGGAGACAGCTTTTGCGTCAGCGCCTGGACGTGCCGACTTGAGTGTCGACGAAGGGCGCACCGGCTTCAAGGTCTCTTCCCCGATAGATGAGATTCCTGCCGCACCGACTTCGCCATCGGTCGAGAGCCGATAGGCCCAAGATGCGGAAACGAATTTACCGCATGAATCCTCAAGGAAACCTCCTTTAATGTCAAAGACAGCCATTGTTTGGTTGGTGACTTATTTCGCCGGGGTCCTGTATGCCTTCAAGGACCCGGTTTACGGTCTCTTTACCTATTTCTTGGATTACTACGAGCATCCCCCCTTGCGTTGGTGGGGAGAGGAGTTTCCGGATTTACGATGGTCGTTCTCGATTTCCGTTCTGACCTTGGTTCTGTATTTTATAAAGAAGGGCCGTTTCAAAACCGTCGCCACGCCATGGCACCCTCAGAGCAAGTGGCTCTTTTTGTTTGCGGCCAACGCAGTATTGGTGACCCTGACGACTGCGGTATGGCAGGAAAAAAGCTGGGAAAAAGTCGTCGAAATTTTAAAACTCGTCATGCTCTATTTTTTGATCACTCGGACCGTGCGGACAAAAAAACAATTTCGCAATTTATTGTTGGTACATATCGCGGGGATCTTCTCTTGGGGCTGGAACGCCTATACCAATCCGCATCGCCGGGCGGGTCGATTGTACGGCATCGGCGGACCCGACTCCATCGAAGACAACGGAACGGCGGCGCATCTTCTGGCCATTCTTCCCTTATTGGGAACGGTGTATTTTACGGGTAAGCGCTGGGAAAAAGGACTTTGTGTCCTATCGGCCGTTTTTGCCGTCAATGCCTTCATTCTTTGTAACAGCCGAGGCGGCGTTGTGGGCCTGGCCATGGTTATGGGGGCCGGTTTGGTGCTGACGAAAGGCGCGATGCGGGGAAAGGTGTTTATGGGGATCATCGTCGGTCTCTTATTACTTTATGCCTTGGCCGATCCGCAATTTATCGCACGGCAGCAGACGATAAAGGATTATAACGAGGATTCGTCGGCCACCGGCCGGCTGGATTCCTGGATGGGGGCGATTCGCTTGGTGGAGGATCACCCCTTCGGCGTGGGGGGAGGCGGATTCGAATACTTGAGTCCCATTTACATTCCGGAGATCGTTGCGGCACACAAGGGCCAAAACCGAAGCGTCCACAGCACCTATTTTTTGGTTGTTTCGGATTGGGGGATTCAGGGCTTGTTTTTCTTTATGGCCTTTACCTTATCTACTTTTCGAGAACTCCATGTGATTCGAAAAACGGCGGAAAAACATCGAAATGATTCAACAACGGGCATGACCAGCCTGGCCTTAACCTTGGGCTATGTGGGTTTATTGGGCGCAGGCATATTTATCGTCCGTGCCTATGCGGAATCGGTCTATTGGCTCCCGGCCTTTACCGCGGTGCTGCGCGACATTCAATTGAGAGAACTCAAGGAAATCAAGGAGGCCGATGCCGCAGCCCTCGCATAAATCCTTGCTTCTCATTGCCTATGCCTTTCCTCCCTTCGCAGGGTCCGGCGCGCATCGCAATCTTCGCTTTGCGAAGTATTTAAGCGAATTGCATTGGGAGATTTCCGTGTTAAGCGCGAAGTCCCTACATTTCCGTCCGGGGACGCCTGTGGACGAAGAACTCCTTTCCCATATTCCCTCCGGCGTGGCTATCGAGCGGACCTCGGTGCGACGTCCGCTCGACGCTTTATTGCGGCTTCGCACTCTTTTTCGGCGCAAAGGAGCGAACCGCAATCAAGGGGTTCCCCGTCCTAAAGTATCCGGAGGCCCTCAAGGCCCTGCGCCCGCAAAAGGGCTTAAAGATTTCATTTCCGCCGTCCTCTCTTTTCCAGATGCGGAGGTCGGCTGGGTGCCGGGTGCAGTCTTGAAAGGGATGGCCCTGATTCGAAACCGCGGAATCCGTTTGCTTTTCTCTTCTGGGCCGCCGCATTCCTGCCACTTGGTCGGCTGGGCGCTCAAGGCGATCGCGCGGGTCCCCTGGGTCGCCGATTTTCGCGATCCATGGACACGCCGGCCCTGGCTGGATTCAGTGGCGCAAGCTTCCTGGTCGCATCGCGGCAAGGTCTTCCTCGAACGCAAAATTGTCGCCGCGGCCGATCTCGTCATCCTCAATACCGAAGAAGCCCGAGAGGAATTCGCCGCCTTTTATACCCACGAATCCCCACATAAGTTTGTCGCCTTGTCGAATGGCTACAACCCCGCCAGTCAACCGATCCTGAAAGAGACCATGCCCTCCAAACGTGTTTTTAAGGCCGTCCATGCCGGCTCCTTTTATAAAAAAAGAAATCCACTGGGTCTGCTTAAAGCCTTGCGTGAACTGATCTCCGAAAAGCGCTTGGATCCGAAGGACATCCATATTCGATTCATCGGCCCGTGCGAGGTTCAAGAAGTCCAGGCCGAGATGGAGGCCTTAGCGCTGGAAGCGTGCGTCGAGTGGATTCCTTGGCTCGACCATCGGCGCTGCATGGAAGCCATGGCTGCTTCCGATCTCCTGCTCCTGATTCAACCGGGCACGCACTTGCAAATCCCTGGCAAAGTTTTCGAATATGTGATGTTGAAAAAAAAAATTCTGGCTTTAACCGGTCCGGGCGCGACGGCGAACCTGATCCGAAAGTACGATCTCGGCGCGGTCGTCGATCCCTCGGATGTCGGAGGAATTAAAACGGTCTTGCTTCAGTTTATTGAAAAACAGCGTCAAAACGATGGGCTTTCGGAAGGTTACCTGCGTGCGCTTGATGTGTTCAACGCAGAATCGCTTTCGAAGGCCTTGGATGCGCACTTGGTGCGAATCCTGGAACGGCAGGAAAAGGCATGATATCCGATTCGAAGGGGAGCGATCGAGAAAAACGGGCCATTATTATTGGGGGCGTGTTGCTTGCGGTCATGGCCTGTTCTCTCCGTTTACCCCAGCTTGGACAATTGGGTCTATGGGGCGATGAAGGCTATACGGCCATTGCCGTACAAGGGATTTTGGCGGAAGGCGTCCCGCGTTTACCGAGCGGGGGGATTTACCCTCGCGCCCTGCCCTTTTCCTACCTTGAGGCCTTGTCGGCGCGGCTGTTCGGATTGAATGAATTCGCATTGCGCCTGCCGAATGTCTTCATTAACATGGCGGGCATCTGGATGGCCTTTGTCCTCAGCCGGCGCGTCTATGGCCTGCGTGTTGCCGCGGTCGTCGCTTTTTTGATGACCTTTTCGACTTGGGAAATCATCTTTTCCAGATATGCCAGAATGTATATCCCTCTTCAATGCCTGTTTCTCGTCGGCAGTTACAGTTTTTATCGGGGCTTTATCGAGGGAGAGAAGCGTTTCCAATGGTTGACGGCGCCGGTCTGGCTCTTCACGATCGCCGTGCACGATTTGGGTATTTTTTTATCGCCGCTCCTCATGATCCCCTTTTTTATAAAGGACTATCGCCAGGTGAAACGCGGGGTCCTGATCGCAGGCCTCATGATTTTCGGCCTTCTTTGGAAGGCTTACGAATCTTTTCAAAGCGCCGTCCGATGGTCGGAAACCGCAATCAAATTGGGGGGTGAAGTCGTAAAGCAAAAGCTGCCTTTTGCCCTTCCACCGACGGAATTGTTTAAGAAGGCACTGGGTGAACACGAGCTCCTTGCCCTCGTCGTCACCGCCGGCGGACTTGGCCTTGCCGCTACAATTCTATTATGGAGAATAAAAGACAGGCCCCTGCGTTTGAGATCTCTTTATTGTCTGGGTATCGTCGGCGCCTGCCTCTTCAACCAGATTGGATTGGCCCTTCTCTTACTGGCCTTCTATGCCTTTATCTTTTTTGAAAACCTGCGCGCTTGGAGACAGAGGCCCTTTCTGATGTCCTGCACCTTCACCCTTTTCTTTTTTTTCTTTTGGACGGGCTATGGCTTGGCGCAGGGCCTTGGCTTAAAGCACACCATCAGCATCCTCTTTCATTACCCCTATTTTTACGATCGCTTCCTCAAATTTTTCGTGCCGGGTTTCCTCGTGATTTCGGTATTAGCCGGTCTCGGGATCTTACTTTCCGGCTTGCATTTTATCGGCGATCGAAACAACACACCCTTGCTCTTCGGTCTGGCCGCTTTGATAGGTCCACTCGTCTTGTTGGGTCTTATCGAACGGGGAGACAACGCCCTACGCTATAGTCTTCACCTCTTTCCCTTTATCCTGATGTTGGCCGCCTATGCGGTCGTTTATGCCTTCGATCGGCTTTTTCCACAAAAAATACGCCCGGCCGCACTCTCAGCATTCATCGTTGTAATGCTCGTCGTTCCGGGAGATTTCCAGTTGTCCTATACTCTGGCGCTGGCCGGCAATACGCACGAGACGGCGATTCGCCGGACCCTTCAAACGCCTGGAAGCGGAAGAGGCTATCCTTTTCATCCCGATTATAAAAGCCCATCTCACTTTATGCGAGACCGGCTATCGGAAGACGATCTGGTCATTAGCATGCTCGAGGCGATCCCTTTTTACTACATCGGTAGGATGGATTACCTCTGGATTCCAAAAGAAGATGAAAACAGGGAAACCGAACAAATCGGTTATACGGGAAAAGTACCCAGCATATCGACTGTCGAACTCCAACGTGTATTACAAGAAAATACAGGGAAAACGATCTGGCTGTTTAACGACCCCATCCCCCTGTCGAAGATTAAGGACAATAAAAAAGTGCTGCGGATCATCGATAATATATCCCAGTGCATCGTGTTTACGGGCCTGGATCGGAAAACGACTGTCGCTTACTTTTATCCTGATGCGACGGGACAGGCCGTCTGTGTTGAACCGAAGCCTTCGAATATGGATGCGACCTTAATACACCGATGACTTCCATTAAAAAAGAAAAACACGGTCTAGGTCTATCCGTCAAAAAGGGCGCGGTCTGGATTTCAATCAGCCGTGGACTCGTTTTTCTCATTAATTTTGGCGGGAGCGTCGTCTTGGCCCGCTTGCTTGAGCCCCGCGACTTTGGGGTCTTCGGTATCGCCGTGCTGCTCACCGGCCTGGGAACGCGGTTTGGAAATGTCGGGTTCGCCTTGGCCTTGGTTCAACGGAAGGAAATCGACGAGAAACATGTCTCGTCGCTGTTTACCGTAAACCTCGTTATCTTTCCATTCATCACTGCAATCTTGATCTTGGCCTCTCCTTTTATTGGATCGTATTTTGATAATCCCTTGGCCGGACGCGTCCTGAAGCTCATGGCGCTTATCTTTTTGGCCACGCCTTTTTCTTCCGTTGCGCAAGCGCTCATGCAGCGGGAGATGAATTTTAGAGGACCGGCATTTGCCTCTACCGTGCAACACTTGGTGACCATTGTTGTGGCCATCATCTTCGCCTTAGGTGGTTTCGGGGTGTGGAGCCTTGTCTACGGCGAGCTCTTTGGCGCAGGATTAAATGCGGTGATGTTGGTGCTTCAATCCCGATGGAAACCCGTTCTAAAGTACCGCCACGAGGCGATGCAAGATTTATTTTCTTTCGGCGCCGGAGTCTTCCTTAAAAGATTATTGGTGTATGGATCCGACAAAATCGATTTTTTTGTCATCGGAAAACGCTTAGGCGCCGTTCCCTTGGGTTTCTACGAAAAGGGCTTCAATCTCATGAACCTGACGGTTAAAGAACTGGGGAATAAGATGGAGCCCGTCCTCTTCAGGGCCTTTTCAGTGATTCAAAACGACAGGGCACGGATACTCAAGGCCTACCATAAAGTCCTGCTCACCTTTTCGCTCGTCAGCTTCCCCGTTTTCTTCGGACTGGCCGCCGTCGCCCCGTCTTTTATTTTTCTAGTCTACGGGGAGAAATGGATGCCCATGGTTGTCCCCTTCCAAATCATGTGTTTTTCTGGAATTTTCCGCTTACACCTCAAGGTCACGAGTACGGCCTTTAATGCCATGGGAAAAATCAAGGTTGAAGTCTGGATCCGCTGCGCGGCCATTGTATTGCTTTTTGGGGGATGCTGGTACGGGAGCCGTTTTGGACTTATCGGGGTCACGGTCGCCGAAACAAGTACCGCCACCCTCCTGACCCTCCTAGCGACACTCTATTTCAGTCAGTTGACCGATTTCAGCCTCTTCACCCTCATCGGCCCGCAACTCTCGGTCTTTTTTTCGGCCGCAACGATGTATGGCGTGGTGTGGTTTTTTCAACAATGGCTTTATGGAAAGGGCGGAGACTACTCCTTTCCCCTGCTGTTCTCGACCGTCGTCGTCGGGGTAATCAGTTACGCCATTCCACTTTTCGTTTTGCGGCCCGCACCCGTAATGACCTTGCTGAAGGAATTTACCGCCGACATCCGGCCTGCAACGCGATAAGCTCCTTTAACAATACCCAAAAACCCATCGATCCACGGATTCCTAATGAAGTCGAACACGGTTCCCACGCAGATAAAAAAAATCAACATCGTTTTTCTCGTGCATACCTACGCCCTGGGTGGATTGGAAAATGTGGTCACCAATCTCGTCAACACGCTCGACCCTCAACAGTATCGATGTACGATATTAAGTTTTGCGCCCTTGGCGCAGGTGTCGCATCGGGTGAATTTAGAACGGGTACAACTGATCTCTTTAAACAAAAAGGCCGGCAACGATTTAGGATCGATCTATCGGATCTACCGCTTTTTTCAAGAGTCTAAGGCCGACATCGTTCAAACCCATAATTGGGGAACGGTTTTCGAAGGACTGATTGCGGCAAAACTTGCACGCGTTCCCTGCCTTGTGCATGCGGAGCATGGGACCATCGAATCGAAAAAACGAAACCGATGGATCCAGCGCGCCTTGTGGCAATGGACGAACCAGGTGGTCTGCGTTTCGGAGACCCACCGGCGTCAATTGGTCGATGTGATCGGCTACCCCAGGGAAAAGATCAAACCCATTTTCAACGGGGTCGACACAACACGATTTTCGCCGATGCCTGCTGAAAAGACCGCGATTCGAAAAAAAATGGGCCTGGGCGCCGAGACCATTTGTATCGGTACGCTGGGCAGCTTCCGGACGGTGAAGAACCAGGCCCTATTGCTTTCTGCCGCCGACCAGGTATTAAAGATCACGCCTAACGTCCATCTCGTCTTTGTCGGAGAAGGCCCGCTTAAAGTAGGCTTGATGGCCGAGGCGGACAAGTTGAGGATTAGGGGGCAAGTTCACTTTCTTGGCGCCCGGACCGATATCCCCGAGCTGCTCAACGCCTTCGATATTTTTGTCCTCCCGTCATTAATGGAGGGCATGCCCATTTCGGTCTTAGAGGCGATGTCCTGCGGAATTCCCGTGGTCGCCTCTGCCGTGGGCGGGCTGCCCGAAGTGATTGAAGACGGGAAAAGCGGGCTCCTCTTTCCGAGTAAAGACCCAACCGCCCTGGCCGCGGTATTGTCCGGATTAATCGCCGATAAAGAGAAACGTTTGGCCCTGGGACAAGAGGGCCGCCGTCGGGTTTTGTCTTCATTTAGCGTTGAAAAGATGGTTGGGAAATATCATGCTCTCTATCGATCCTTGCTCGCGGACACTGCAGTCTAATGCCGCAGAGTCGCTTAAATAATGACGACGTCGAAAAGGCGACTACAGCTCTCTTGCGTTCCCCTGAAGTGCAGGAAAGGTACGACCGCGTCATCGGCCGATTAGCGGAAACCCTGGCGCCTGATTTCAAAGGCGATACCCCGCTGCGAATCACGCCGCTGAGCACCATCCGTCGTCCTTTTTCAGACTTGGTTCGCTGCCGGGCGCAGTCCGGGTCGCAATCGCTGGGTCTTTATATGAAATTCGTCCGACTCTCAGGCCAGGACAAAGAAGAAGATCGACGCATGATATATAATTTGGAAAAAGAAGTCGCCGTGATGCGGCGATTGAGCAAGACCTTTCCCTCGGACGCACCCTTGTCGGTTCCCAAAATCCTCGCGTATTTTCCGGATGAGACGGTCGTGATCACCCAGGAAAACCAGGGACTCCCCTTGCTGACCCGCATCGCCAAATCGGCAAAAGGATTTCCCGGAAAACGCAGCTTATCCGGATTGGAGCGCCATTGCCATGCGGCCGGAGAATGGCTGAGCACCTTTCACAAGATCGCCCCTTTCGATCTCGGACGGCAAGAGGCTCCAGCGGACCTGCCCGCTTATGTCCGTCTGCGCTTGGAGAAATTGTGGAAATCTGCGGCGTTTAGGCAGAGGGATGTCGCATCGATTCTGAGTTATATTCAAAAACAAATCGCTGCCGCTTCGAATGAAAAACCAGCCCTGCGTGGGACACATGGGGACTTCAGCCTAAGCAATATTTTGGCGGCCGCGGGACAAGTCACCGTGCTCGATTTCGGGATGTATCACCAGGCTTCGCCTTATCTCGATGTTTCCTATTTCTGTCAGCATTTAGACGATTTTCTGACCCACCCATTGTATCTCCAATCAACGACCACGGCATTAAACGATGCCTTTCTCGCCGGATATGGGCGGGATTTCGATCCCCGGCATCCCCTCTATCGCGCATATTATGTCCGGCATATGGTCAATCATTTGATTGGATTGTCTCGTTTCGTATCCCTCACACCGCTGAAGCGACTCTATCAAAAACAACAATACAGGCACTGCCTTTCCACGCTTCGAAAATGGATTTCTAAGGGATGAAGGTCAAGGCAGGCTTAACGAGATATCAGACATGAACGCATTGATTTTTAAAAAACTGAGCCGGATGTCATTAGAGGAACTCGCTTTTCGCATGAAGACAGCCATTGGACAGCGGCTGGAAAAAATGGTCTTTCGCTTGGGGCTTCGGCGAAACCCGGTATCCGCCTTTAAGTCGGGCGTCCCCTCTCAAATCACCTTCCCTTATCCTTGGTTCGATTCGAATGCGAAGGCATCGGCCCTCGCCTTGTTTCATTCCGATTATCCCGACTATGTTTTACAGATTAAAGAAGCGGCCGAGGCCATCTGTGCGCATCGCTTCGCATTCTTTGAAGCCACCTTCACCTTTGGCGAGAAGATTCCCTGGCTGGCCGACCCCGTGACCGGAAAGACGCGGCCTCCCCTTTTTCATACGAAGGTGGATATCTTTGGCGGCGACACGGGAGCGGGCGACGTCAAGTATGTCTGGGAGCTCAACCGGCATCAGTTTATCCCCACCCTGGGAAAGGCCTATTGGCTGACGGGCGAGGAACGCTATGCCGAAGAAGCGCTCTCCCTCCTCGACGATTGGATCTTGGAGAATCCTTACCTCGTGGGCATCAATTGGACCAGCGCGCTGGAGGTTGCCGTCCGGTCGCTGGCCTGGTCTTGGGGCTGCGCATTTTTTGAATCCTCGAAACATTTTACGGCGGAGCGGCGGAAAGGCATCGTCCGCTCGCTCTACCAACATGGGCTCTATCTCGAACGACATCTTTCCTATTTTTTCAGTCCCTACAATCATCTGATTGGGGAGGCAACCGCCCTTTACACGATTGGAAGTTTATTCCCCCTGTTGAAGTCATCGTCGCGCTGGGAGGAGATCGGCTGGCAGATCCTTGAAGCAGAAATGCCCAAGCAGTTTCATCCCGATGGCGGCACGGTCGAACAGGCGACGGGTTATCATTTTTTTACCCTCGGGTTTTATCTGCAAGCCCTTTTGATCCGACAGCGACAAGCACAAGAGCCGCCACGGGCCATAAGAGTCATCTTCGAAAACGTCTTTGACTATGCGATGCACATGACGCGGCCCGATGGCGAAATCCCCATGATCGGAGACGGCGATGAAGGCAAGGCTCTCCCTTTATATCAAGCCTCCCGCTGGGATTTCAGGCCCTTTCTTGCCATCGGCGCAGCCCTGTTTCAGCGCGGTGATTTTAAAAAGATGGCCGGACCTTTTCCGCCGGACGCATTGTGGCTCATCGGGCCGGAGGCCTTCGAGGCTTATCGAATACTCCCAGAGGCCCTTCCGGTCGAGACCTCCAAAGCCTTTCCCTCTAGCGGCTATAACATCATGCGCACGGGCTGGGACCGAGAGGCCCACTACCTCAATTTCGATTGCGGCGAATTGGCGGACGGGTTACATCCGGATGAGATTCCTTCGGCCGCGCACGGCCATGCCGATGCCTTGTCCTTCGAGCTTTCGGCCTTCGGCCGGCCGATGATGATCGACCCCGGTTTTTACACCTACAATGGTCCGGTCGCATGGCATCGTTATTTCCGAGAGACGGCCGCGCACAACACAGTGGTGGTCGACGGCCAATCCCAGGCGGCGTACAAGGGACGATTGACCTGGTCTCATGCGCCAAAGACAAGGCGGCTGCACTGGGCCCACACCCAGGCTGCCGATTTCGTCTCCGGCATGCATGAGGGCTATGCCCGACTGCCTCAGCCCGTGGAGCATCATCGCTCCATCCTTTTCTTCAAACCCGATTATTGGTTGATCCGTGATAAAATACTGGGAAGCGGTGTGCATCAGGTGGATCGATATTTTCATTTTAGGCCGGGGGACCTGTCCTGCGACGAAGCATCGATGGCCGTGAGAACAGAGGGCGCCGACGATGCCAATCTCCTCATGCGGCCTTGCGAAAAAGGCCATGGCGAGATTCACATTATTCAAAAGGGCGAGTCGCCTGATGAGGGATGGATGGCGCCGGGTTACGGGCTGAAAGTCCAAGCCCCGGTGGTGCGCTATCGCTCGACCGGGCCAGTACCCCTGTGCCTGCATACACTCATCCTCCCTTTTAAAAGGAACTGCCCAGTGCTGACCATCGATCCGGTCAAGATCGAATCGACAGATGCATTGGCCCTTGGACGTGCGTTTTCGATTCATACGGAAAGCGGTTCGGATCTCGTTGTCTACGCATCGGGAGACGGCCTCGCCACTTTTTATGACAATTGGCAAACGGATGCACAGGTGACCTCTATTCGCCGAGATAGAGAGGGAACGGTCGTCTCGGTTTTCATCATAGACGGTTCGACGGTGAGGGTCGCCGGGAAAATGCTATTGAAAATCGAGAAAAAGGTCCCCTTCGCCGGCCTGTCTTTTGATGGGGGAAGGCCGTTTCTGGAGTTGTCGGAGGCCGTGGATGTCGAAAGTCCTTATTCGGAGATACGACAAGTCATTTCCCCATCGAACGGGAATCGAAACCCATGAGCGCGGATCGAAAAGTGAAGATATTGGAAATCAGCTCCTATCCTCCGCCTCGCGCCGGCTGGGGCGTTCGGATTACCTTCGTCCGGAAGTTTCTTCAAATGGCCGGCCACGAATGTCAGGTCCTCAATATCGGACAGAGTCGAAAGATCAAAAGCGCTGATTATCTCGACGTGCAAAGCGGAAGCGATTATTTTAAGAAGGTTTGGCGTCACGTTCGCGGAGGCTACCTCATTCACACCCATTTAAATGGCGATTCGGAAAAGGGCCTCGTGTTGGCGATCATCGCGGAGGCCTTGGCCCTGTGTTTTGGACGCCGCAGCGTCTTAACCTTCCATGCCGGGCCGATACAACGCCTGTTTCCAAAAGAGAAGAGCCGCTTCATGGCGCCCTTTTTCGCGCTGGCCTTTGCCCTGCCCAAAACGATTATCTGCAACAACGCGGCGGTGAAAGAAAAAATTTTAAGCTATAATGTTCCGGCTAAAAAAATTGTGGCCATCCCCGCATTCAGCGTGCAATATCTCGACTCTGTCCCCAGTGTTCTGCCTGATGCGCTTGAGGATTTTATCGCGGCGCATCGGCCGCTAATTGCGTCGTATTTTTTTCTTCGCGCGGAATTTTTTGTCCACTCGATGCTCAAGGCGATCAAGCAGCTCACCCCCTCCCTGCCCGATCTTGGGCTGGTATTGATTGGGGGGGATACGCAAAACGAGGCGGTTCTCGACTTGGTTGCGCAAGCAGGCTTGTCAAAATACGTCTATTCGGCAGGCGATTTGGACCACGATGCTTTTATGACGCTGATGGCGAAGGCGGATTTTTATTTGAGGACGCCGCAAAAGGATGGGGTGTGCTCCTCCGTGCTCGAGGCCCTGACCTTGAAAACACCGGTCGTCGCCAGCCGGAACGGGAGCCGGCCGGAAAGCGTGGTGAACTACGAAACCGACAATGCCGACGATCTGGCCGAGAAACTTCAAGATGCCTGGACGCAATACGATCAACTGGTGTCTGACCTAGTCGTGCCCGAGGTGAAAGATACGGTGAAGGAAGAAGCCGCACTTCTCGTTCATCATGCGCGTTAATATTATGCGATAGGAGGGCTCGCCGTTTGAGAATTGTTTATCACCATCGAACCCTGGGAGACGGGGCCGAGGGCATCCACGTTGCGGAGTTGATCAAGGCCTTCAAAAATCTTGGCCATGAGGTCAGGGTCGTTTCCATGATCGGAGAAAAAACCAATGTCGCGACGAAAAAACAAAGCAAGTTGACCCGAATCAAAAAAATGATGCCCCCCTTTCTTTTCGAGCTGGCCGAAATCGGCTACAACCTGCATGGTTATCGCTCGATCTCGAAGGCCGTCCGGGATTTTAAGCCCGATTTCATATACGACCGCTACGTCAACTATAATTACTCCGCTGTGGGTGTCGGCAGGCAACATAACATCCCGGTGATCTTAGAAGTCAATTCGCCTTACTCGTTTCAAAAACAAACTTTCGACGAAAAATTAATCTTTAAAAATTTGTCCCGTTGGTTCGAGCGGAAAATTTGCCAGAACGCGAGCAAGGTGATTACCGTTTCCACGCCTTTGAAAACGTTCTTAACGTCCATCGGTGTGCCCCTGAACCATATTGTCGTGATGCCCAACGGCGCCGATCCCGAGGTTTTCCGCGCGGATGTCGACGATCGTGAAATCCGAAGACAGTGGCGCCTCGAGGGGAAAATTGTTGTCGGGTTTACCGGAATATTGCGACCCTGGCATGGTCTGGACTTGCTATTGAAGGCCTTTGAATCGCTTGCTCAAGATCGGGACGACCTCCATCTTTTAATCGTGGGCGACGGGCCGATTCGTTCCGAGGTCGAATCTGAAATTAAGCAAAAGGGTCTGATGGAAAAGGTGACGATTACCGGCCGGCAGCCCCATGAAAAAGTCAACCGTTTTGTCGCAGCCATTGATATTGCGGTAAGCCCGCGTGCCACTTTTTACGCCTCACCAATGAAGATCTTAGAATATATGGCGATGGGTAAAGCGATCCTCGCACCGGACATGGAAAACATCCGGGACATTCTGAGCCACGAGGAAGACGGCTTTCTTTTTAAAGAGGAAGATATTGCCTCCATGACCGAAGGCCTGCGTGCACTGGTGGAGGATTCGGCGCTGAGACTAAAACTCGGACACCATGCACGCAAGAAAATCGAAAACGAACGGACCTGGGCGCACAATGCCCGCGCCGTGCTTTCCATTATAGAAACGATCTAACTCCCTCGCGTCCTTTTCTTTCCTCGCCTCTCGACCCGATTTATAACGCCGCCTCTCCCTTTCTTTCCAAATCCGTACCTTCTTCTACAACCCCCTTTTTTCTTTTCACCCCAAAGGCCTAATTCATCGCATTCAACCAGCCCTGATCAAAGAGCTGAGAAATGATGAGGTTGGATGGGGTTTGCGGCGGGGTAGTATCCTGCACGGCACCGTTGGGAACGAGGGTATAGGTCTGGGTTCCCGATATCGTGCTCTGGAAAAACAAGGTTCCCGTGGGCGTGTTGGTGGCCACCCCCTTATAATCCCAAAGGCTCACGCCGGGCTCCGTTGTTTTGTCCTGTGTGCTTCCGTTGAGTTCTTTAATTTGGTAGCTGGTAGAGGCCTGTAGGCCGGTCACGATGTGATGGACGGTTCCCGTTCCCGTAATTGTATACGTCAGGGTTCCGGTTTGCGGACCCGCTTCTTTGTTGAACAGGATCACAAAATTCGGATGGTTACTCGATGCGCGTTGGATCCAAGCCCCTTGCAGCTGGCTGCCGCCCTCCAGCAAAGACGTGGCGGCCATCGCCGTTTTTAAATTGGCGTCGGCCGTTTCGAAGACGTGGAGAAAACGCTGGTCTGCGTTGGTCTGCGTGGGAATGACATCCACCTGCCAACGATTGGACTTAATCGCGAGATGGTGTTGGCGATTGAGGACGTCGTTGTCAAATTGGGCTATCCGCGTGACTTCCACACGAGCGGTTTTCGGGAGTAAGGTTTTCGAAAAGGCCACCCCGTGCGCGCCAGCCCCCCCCGTAAAATCGGCTGTCCCGTGGTCGTTGTCTTTTTCATCGCCCAAACTGTTGAGTTCTTTGACGATAATATTCGAACCGATGTACGCGGTCCCGATACGATCGGTAAGGCCGGAACCCGTCGTTAAATCTTGTGTCGAGCTGTGATTGGTCGCGTTGGGAAGCCAGGGGACATGATAGATCCAGTGCGGGGTTGAAGGGGCTTGCGTCCGGTCGTAGACCACGAGAAAATCGGAATCGACCGCCGAATTTTTTCCGGGGACCCAGACATATTCCCGCGTATGTTTCACGTTGTCATTAAAGGTCCGGGTCCTGTCGACGCGCACATGATAAAAGTCGCCGTCTTTTACGGTGATTTGCTCGATGCCGCCATTGTCTTTGTCGGAGGTTCCCAGCTCGGCTTGCGCCACATGTGTCGGCGAATTCATAGAAACGAAAGTCTTGGTGTGGTCGCCTTCAAAATAAACAATATTTCTTTGCCTGGCACCGGGGTAGTCGTCAAGATTGCCATAGCCCCGATGGGCGACCTCTCGGGTATTCACAAGCGTTCCGAACTTGGTCAATCCAAATCCGGGATCGTCTTCCGGCCCGCTATGGCCTTCGAAACGGAAATGGCCGTCGTTGACATGGAAAACGGCGTCGGCTTGGCTATTGAATCCGGTCCGGGCAAAAAAGGTCCCCATGTTTTTCGACCAGCGCCAAAGGGGCAGGTTTAGGGTGCCGGGGTCTACCGCGGGATAGGCTTTGGGCACCCCTAAAAACGACCATAAATAAAAGTGTTCGTAAGTCGGCCAGGCGACCTTGTATTTCTCGATAAAATAGCGCACCAGGCCGGCTTCTTTCGATAGGCCGGCTTCGGCGAAGTTCCGAGGCAGAAAATAGAGCTGTTCACGCATCGAACGATGGTTCATAGAGGTATCCGTCGTTTCCGATCCGCCCATGCGAACATAGGTGTATTCGTTACCGAAATAGGGATGGGGATCGACGGCATAGTGCAAAAACTCCGCTTGGCTTTTCATGGCATTGCCGTTTATCTTTCCCACGCCCTTTCCGGCGACATAGTTTTCTCCGGTGGCCGTATGCCAGCCGCTCACCAGCACGTAGTGTGTTCGGGGATGCCAGCTCGAATAGCCGACCCATTCGGCAAAGCCGCCGCTATGGCCGGAAACGAAATTGGCCGCATCGAGATAGCCGTTGTTGAGCATGACGTTAAAAAAACTATCGACCGCCAGATCGGCTGCGGTGTCGACTAAACCATCGCCCCACAATGCGAGTCCCAGGTACCAGGCGTAGAAGCTTTCGTAATATCGGCTGCTGAATAACTCTGTCGGCGTGAAATTGGGGCTGGCCAGAGAATGGACGACCACCTTATGCGAGATGGGTCTATTGAGCATTAGATTGGCGATTTGCGCGCGTTCCGTCGTGGTCATCGCATTGTAGGTCCAATCGTAGGCCAGGGCGGCCACATAGGCTAGGCTATCGCCGTTATTGAGGTTGCTAATCAATTTGTCGATCGCCAGTCGTGCGTACGCGTCGGTCGATATTGGATAGCTGATCCCCGGAACCTGTCCGAGCGCATAGATAAAGGCCTGATGAACGATCGTAGAACGCAGCGGATCATGTCCGGCTTCGCCGATCTGGCTGTCATCGCTGACCTTTGGCGCGGCGGCCCAATTGACATAGTCTTGAAACTCGCTTTTGTAATGCGTCGCGATTGCGTTTCGAAGTGCCGGAATCGAATTGGGCGTTATCAGAAGGCGGGGGTGAACCCGATTCGCCAAAGGGCTCCCCGCTTTTGGGGTATAGGCGAAGGCCATCGGTACGGTGACGATCAGCACCCACAGCGCGCTAATGAAGAGGCCGAATAAACGAATGGATAATAATTTTTTATAGCACGTTCTCATATTAATCTCCCTACAAGCGGTATGAATTCTATTTGTTCGATCCGGTCGCCTTTATGGTCCAATCGACCTTGACTCCAAAGTATAGCGTAAAATTTATGGCAATAGGATTAACCCAGTGGGTGCGGAGGGCGGCGTCGTATCCTGACCGGCATTGTGCTCGAAAGCGCCCAGATCGGCTGCGGCCCCGGCGAAAGCCAGCCCTACAGGCGTGCCTGCATCGATTGCGGGACTCGACGATTGCAGTCGGTAATCGTCATTCGAAGAGTCGATAAAAGAAGGATCGGACCCCGTGACATCATTGCCACTGCTCATGTCGCCGGCACCGACTTGAAACCAGCCATTGTGACTGACGGCAATGTTCGAATACGCGGCCTTTATATTCGGTCGCCCGGCGGCGTAAACGAGATTGTTTTTGATGAGGCCTCCATCGGCGCTTGGCGTGCCGGAAATCCCCGATTCGAATCGGAAGCTGTCCGTTCCGATATTCACCAGGGTGTTGTTGATGACGGTGATATTCTTTACCCCATCGAACTTCAAGGCATAGGAGCTCATGTCGTGAATGAGATTTCGAATGATGCTATTGTTTTCTTGAATAAATAACGCCCCGCCTTCCTGCCGCATTTCGATGCCGGACAAGCCGTCGCGAATCACGTTGCCGTCCAGTGTAATATTGCGGCAGCCTTTTTGGACGACGATGGTCTTGTCGTTTTTGTAACCGGACATGGTATTCCCCTTCACCAGTACGTTATCGCCCGCTTTAAAGTCGAGAGCATTTTCCGTCAGCCCGGCCTGAGTGGTGCCGTCTATGAAGGTATTGTCCGTGATCTCGACATTTTTAGCATAAGTGGAAATCGATTGACCGCTGACCCCGAAGATCTGAATGCCATCCCCGCTGCAGCGCTCAATCGTATTACGCACTATTTTAATATCGCTAATGCTTGGACTCCGATCGGTATCGATCATGATACAATGCGCATCGCGACGCGTCCCGGCATCGATCCATACGAAGTCATGGATATAGGAGTCTTCGAGCGTGAAAAACGTGGCTTTTTCGATCGAGATGCCTTCTCGCGTGCCGTTTCGAACTTCCAGGTTCCGAAAAGTGATGTGGTTGCCATTGACCCGGATGGCGTCCGCGGCAATGCCGGCCTGGTCGATGATCAGATTTTCAAAAACCCAATAATCCTCATCCGCGTTGACCCGCCCGCCGGTCGTTCCCGTCAGAATGACTTTCTCGTTTGGATAGCCCTTGACCGAAATGACTTGCGAGGGATTTCCGGCCACTGAAATCGCAAGCGATTCGCTGTAGCTTCGGCCTGTCGAATTTCCCCGAATCAAAAGCGTGTCCCCCGGAACCAGATGGTCGATGCCTTCTTGAATGCTTGTAAACGGTGCGGAAATCGTTCCGTTTCCACTCGTGGCGAACGTATTATCGACATAATACTCTAGGGCCTCGACGTAGACCGGATACACAACCAGCAACATGGCAATAATCGTTTTACGTATAATAATAACCCCCTTGCGATGGAATATGGCGACGCGGCAGGGCTAAGCCTATGGAATAGAAATCTCTCGCTTTGGTTGCGCTTGCCCTGCCATCCCTTAACGGCTCAACTGGCAATGTAAGAGCAAGTTATACGCCTTTGGGTTTAGTCGTTTGAAATATATGAAGACTTTACCACTATTGTTGAAAGTTCTCGGGCGATCCGGAGCTTTTATTCTTCCTGCGAAAATCGCGCAAAAAAATGACTTGAGGCGGTCAGTAATTTTTGTTCTATTTTTGTGGAGTTGTTTTCCGAATCGCATCGGCTTTGTGGGTCTTGAATCTGAGGGTCATTTTTCGCTCCAACGATGAACATTGGAAGGCGTTTGCGATGCTCGGATTAAGCCCATGCATGCTCGATCTAAGCCCGGCTACTCTAACCAATTCTACAGTTAGTTGCAAGCAGTGCGGCCTCGTCCGCCGCGCTTCCTTTCTGCTTATTTCAACGACGATTCGGACTTTACCCGCGTTCGCAATCCTTGGACCATGGGCCCTATTCGGCAAAACGGTAGGCAATTCGGCCAATGCGTCCTTTTTCGATTGCCAAAGCATGTTGTCTTGCCCCTCGGCCCAAAACGTCGTTTATGAGAGACAACAAATGGTCGGAATATGTAGGAAAGCCGCTTCTTCCTGGGCGGAGGGCAATCTCTCGCCTGTCGCCGTTAAACGACAGCCTTGGGGGGGCTCAATATCGATTACGAACAGTAATCGGGCTTGAAGGCGGTAAGAACAAAGGCATAGAATGAAGGGGTCGAAGCTGTACAGATGACCGCGCTCCGTGATATTGGCGGAGGGAGGAAAGTCCGAGCTCCATAGAGCAGGGTGGTCGCTAACGGCGACTGGGGGCGACCTCAAGGAAAGTGCCACAGAAAACAAACCGCCCGTCGCATCGGCGGGTAAGGGTGAAACGGCGAGGTAAGAGCTCACCGCTTCGGTGGCGACATCGAGGGCAAGGCAAACCCCACCTGGAGCAAGACCAAATAGGGACACATGAGGTCGGCTTGCCGGCCTCGAAGGGCGGCTCGCCCAAGGTGTCCGGGTTGGGTCGCTAGAACCCGATGGCAACATCGGGTCCAGAGAAATGGTCATCGCCCCGCTCATGGCTCCGGCCTGAACGGGGAACAGAACTCGGCTTATGTCCAACTTCGGCCCCGGCGGGGGAGGCGATTGCCCTCTCCCGCTTTTTTTGCCTCGCGCCGATTGATTTTACGCCTACTTTTCTACATAATCCTGCATCGGAAAAATACGTCTGCCCCGTTGAAGGCCCTTCCTTCTTCGATTTCGCTTATGATGCAGAAAGGAGAGTGAATGAGCAAAGTAAAGATCTATCAATATGAGCGATGCAGCACCTGTAGAAAGGCCCTGAAATATCTCGATGCCAAAGGGATTTCGTATAAAAGCCTGCCCATCGTCGAACATCCCCCCACAAAAACGGAACTGAAAACCGCCTTAAAGGCCTTGGATGGCGACCTGCGAAAACTGTTTAACACCTCCGGCCTGGTTTATCGAGAGCTGGGACTTAGCGCAAAAATCAAAACGATGACCGCCAAAGAAGCCATCGACTTGCTCAGCGCCAACGGCAAGCTGGTCAAACGCCCCTTCGTGTTGGCGGATGATGCCGTGCTCGTCGGTTTTAAAGAAGACGAGTGGACCAAGGCGTTCAAAATCTAAAAAGGAGTCCGTGCGCGTGAAACAATATTGGTTGATGAAATCGGAGCCCGGCGAATATTCGATCGACGATCTCAAAAAATATAAAACGACCGGATGGGACGGTGTGCGCAACTATCAGGCACGGAATTTCATGCGCGATCAAATGCGCATGGGCGACGGCGTCTTCTTTTATCACAGCAACGCCAAGCCCGGCGCGGTGGGCATTGCGGGCCAGGCCAAGGTCTGCAAAGCCGCCTACCCCGACGACACCGCTTGGGATCCCGAAGACAAACATTTCGATCCCAAGAGCAGTCCGGAAAATCCCATCTGGTTTCGGGTCGACGTCCGCTTCGTCAAAAAAAGCCGCGAGATCATTACGCTTCAGCAGCTCAAAGCGACCCCCGGTTTAGAAAAGATGGTGGTCACACAAAAAGGCAGCCGCCTTTCCGTCCAGCCGGTCTCGTCCGAAGAGTGGGACCTCATTTTAAAGATGCCGCAATGGGCTTAATGTCCTTGCCATCGTTTTTTGGCCGCAAACATCACTACACCGCGAGAGCGACCCTCCTCTTCACCTGGTTCCTAGTATTTCAAGCCTCACCGCTCGCAGCCCAAGATCGAAGCACCGGCTTAAGCGACAGCGCACAAGTTTTTCTCGTCACGGTGGGTCCGGGAAACTTGGTTTGGGAGCGCTTTGGTCACAACGGTCTGTGGATACGGGACCCGGAACGGCGGATCGACCGGATTTATCATTGGGGCCTGTTCAGCTTTGAGTCCGAGAATTTCTGGCCGAAATTCCTCCAGGGCTACATGGACTACTCCATCGGCACCGCGCCATCGGATTCATTCTTTCAATACAATGCGGAAAGCGATCGGGAAGTCCATCTTCAAGAACTCAATCTTAACGCGAATCAAAAAAATACCCTCTTTCAATTTCTGCTCGATAACGACTCGGAAGGCCAGCGTATTTACCGCTACGATTATTATTTAGACAACTGTTCCACACGCGCGCGGGACGCCATCGATGCCGTCCTCGGAGGCCTTATTGCCAAGGCGACGCAAGACCGCGGGAGCGGTCAAACTTTTCGTGCACACACACGCCGGCTGCTTCAGGGCGTGCTCTTTCCCTATCTCGGCATTCATATTGGCTTGGGGCATCCGGCCGACGACGAAATTTCGGTTTGGGAGGAAATGTTCACGCCCATGGCGCTTCGGCGCCACCTCAATGAAATCGCTCTGCCCGATGGTTCGCCTCTCGTGCTGTCCGACAATCTCATTTTAGAATCCAAAACACTCGTTGAACCGAAGGAAGTCCCCTCTTTTCTCTCCACCGACCTGTCCTTCAGCGGAGCCATCGCAGCACTCGTCATTATTCTGGGCTATCTATTGGCGGCCGGCCAAGGCTGGGCGCGAGTGCCCTTGGCTTTCATCGGAACCCTGTGGGGATTTCTCTCCGGATGCATTGGTACGATCCTATTGTTGATTTGGTTTTTTACCGAACATCGATTCGGGCACTGGAACGAAAACCTCTTTCAGTTTAATCCCCTCTCCCTCTTGTCGGCGTTTTACTTTTTTATCTTCCTCTTCCGCAAGCGATTGCCCGCGCGGGCGCTACCGGTCTTCTACACCGTCGCCGGATTTTCGGCGGCAGGCTTCGCACTGCAACTTGTTCCTGGTTTTAACCAAGTCAACGGCGAGGTCATCGCCCTTGCGCTGCCCGTTCACTTGGCCTGGGTTTGGGCTTTGCGGGTTTCTGCGGGGGTGGAAGCGAAGGGGTCTGAAGCGGGGTAAGTTGCGCTTGTTGACCTCGAACATCAATAGGTCCGAAAAACCCGGGGATTTTTGACTTTTGTTTTGCTGTATGGCATATAGAAGCCCTTTCTACAATACAGAAACCGGCAATATTTAATCGAGAACGATCAGGTTTCTATTTAAAACCCCCTATGTAATAAGGAGCTTACCCATGTATTCGAGATGCCTCGCTGTCACCTTCAGCCTTATTGTCTTGACCTCACCATTTGCTGAGGCGCAGGAACCCGTCTGGGATGGAAACAAAGTTGAATTGACATCCGTGCGGATCGCTGAGGGCGTTTATGCGTATTACCCGAAAGATGCCAAAGACCTCGAGAAAGACGGAAAGCCGGTGGCCACGAGCGGCGGGTTTATTGTGGGTACGCGTAAAGTATTGATGATCGAAACGATGCTGAACCAGCGCCTCTACAAGCAAGCGGAAAAGCTAATCGGAGAAGTAAGCACGCTCCCGATTTCTTTTGCGATAAACACGAGCGCGCATGGCGATCATTCGTATGGCAATATGTATTTGCCTTCTGCGACCAGTGTTATTCAATATCAGAATGCCAGTCGATACATCAGCGAACACCTTGAAGACGACAAGGCCTTCATGATTAAAAATTTTGGCGAGGGACGCGGCATTGAGCCCATTAAAGCACGGACGGGAGACATCGTTATTCCAAGTGGTGGAAGGCTTACGCTTGATTTGGGGGCGAGACAAGTCGACATTATCGATTTTGGATTCGCCCAAACGGGCGGCGATTTGTTTGTTTGGGAACCTCAATCCAAAACCTTATGGACAGGCAATGCCGTTATTGCGATCAAGCCCGCATTGCCTTGGTTGCTGGACGGACATTTACTAGAGACCTTGGATACCCTGAAGAAAGTCTATGCATTTTTGCCGCCGGAAGCCAAAGTGGTGCCCGGACATGGCACACTCCTTGGCCGTGAAGACATCCAATGGCATATTAATTATCTGGAGACGATTAAAAACCAAGTCAAAACGGCAATTGACAGGGGATTGTCGCTCGAAGAAACGGTAAATACAGTCTCTATGCCAGAGTTTTCCGGCTAGGCGTTATTCGGCTGGGTACATCCAAGTCTTAACGTCCCAGCAGCCTACAAGGACTTAGCTGGGAAGTAAGTCCAAGGTTTATCGATTGCCCTCCCAGCTTTTCGTATACAAAAAAAGCGGGACGAGACCCTCCGACCCGCTCGTATTCATCCCCAATGTGTTTCTCTTTTAAAGCTTCGCGTGCGTGCCATCGCAGAAGGGCTTATTGCCCGATTGCCGGCAGCCGCACCAGGCCACCTTTTTTGCTTTTTCGATGGTCACCTTAATGGGCTGCATGCCCGTATTCAGCCGAGAGTGCGAACCGTCGCAATAAGGTTGGTTTTCCGATTTTCCGCAGGCGCACCAATGCTTAACGCCGGGCTGTTCGTCGATCACATAAGGTTGCTTTTGTATGCCCATATCACTCCTCCTTGTCGGTCCGGGGTGGCTTCGATACTTTTCGCTTTTTATTGCTTTGCGCCAAAAGGTATCGTTATTATTAACATCATGGGACTGGGTTTGTAAACGCACGCTTCCCAATGGGATTCGGTCTAGCTGGCTTTCTTTTGCCGCTTCGAGCGAGAGGGGATCACATCAAGATGGGCTTTAAATTTTTTCAGGTCGATGCCTTTACGGACAAGCCCTTTAGTGGAAATCCCGCCGCCGTGTTCATCCTCCCCGAGGCCCAACCCGAGGCCTGGATGCAGCATGTCGCCGCGGAGATGAACCTCTCGGAGACCGCCTTTCTCTCACCCAAGGACGAGGGCTATATGCTGCGTTGGTTTACCCCCCGGCACGAGGTCGACCTTTGCGGGCACGCAACCCTGGCGAGCGCGCACGCGCTTTGGCAGACGGGCACCCTTCAAGCCGACCGCACAGCCCTCTTCGATACGCGGAGCGGGCCTTTGAGCGCCCGGAGAAAAGCGGATTGGATTGAACTTAATTTCCCCGCCGAACCCGAAAAAGAAATCACGGCCCCTTTCGGTTTGAGGCAGGCCTTGGGCATTTCACCAGTCTATGTGGGCGCGAACCGCATGGATATACTCGCTGAAGTCGATACCGAAAGCACGCTTCGCGCCATCGCCCCCGATTTCACATTTTTGGAAACCCTTGTGACGCGGGGAATCATCGTAACCAGCCGATCCGATGCGAAGGCCTTCGATTTCGTCTCGCGTTTTTTTGCACCGCGTTCCGGAATCAAGGAAGATCCGGTGACCGGCTCCGCCCATTGTTGTCTTGGCCCCTACTGGCAGGCACGGCTCGGCAAAGACGCCTTGCGGGCCTATCAAGCCTCGGCACGCGGGGGCATCCTGAAGGTCCGAATGGCGGGAGACCGCGTATTTTTGAGCGGCCAAGCCGTGACGGTGTTTTCGGGGAAATGGATGGGATGAAAAGAGACTGTGAATAATAGATTTCTTATTGATTGGTGGGCTTGTCAAAAATGGATGCAGTGATTCAAAAGGATAAAACAGGCTGCGGCTTTGCGAGTGTCGCCATGCTCGCTGGGGTGTCCTATTCGGAGGTGAAAGCCTTGGCGCATCGGCTCGGCATCCAGGCCGAGGACGATGCGCTCTATTCCGATACCGCTTATGTGAGGACGCTGCTTCATGAATATCAGATCGCAGTATCGGAAAAAAAACAGCCCTTCGTGTCCTGGGCCACCTTGCCCCCACGCGCCTTATTGTCGATCAAATTCAAAGAAATCTCCGGAAAACGCTATTGGCATTGGGTGGTTTTTTGCCGGGCAGGGAACCAGGCCTACGTTTTAGATCCGTCTCCTAATATAATGCAGCCTGTCAGAACGGATTTCGGACGCATGAAGCCGAAGTGGTCTTTAGCAGTCCAGTCTCGAAAAAGGGGACGAGGCGTTTTGACGCAGAATAAACCGGGATGAGATCCTCGTGAAATCGCAGAGCTCCAATCCGGAAAATGCTTATCAGACCTATGTGTTGGACCAGCTTGCGTTTCTAGAGGATCTGCACTGCCGGCCTATGTTCGGCGGCTTTGGACTCTATGTCAGAGAGATCTTTTTTGGCATGATCCATCGCGGCAGGCTTTTCTTTCAAACCGATGCCGGCACGCAGCCGGATTATATCGCCCTGGGCATGGAGGTCTTCCAACCCAACAAAAAGCAACGGCTCAAAAATTATTACGAAGTACCCGCAGAAATCCTCGAGGACCCGGAGCCCTTGCGGCTTTGGGTTGGCCGGGCGATTTCTTGTGGCTTATCGCGCCGTGCCCAATCGTCTTCAAAGACACTTCCGCGCCCGAGGCGTCATAGCACCGAAGATTAATAAGTCGAATCCGTCGAATAAATGGAATCGAAGGCCCGTTCTCTCTCCTCTGCGCTCTTTCCCAAATAACGCTTCCTGAAGCCCTCAAAGTTGCGGACATGGACTTGTCGTATCGAAGGGGTGAGGAAGGAGCACAGTTTTTTCTCGAGCTTATAGGTATTCTGCTCGCTGCTGATGGCAAGGACGCCGTTGATAATCATTTTTTGCAGCAGTAGTTCTTCATGCGTCCGCGCATAGATATTTTCTGCGATGGGGGTCAGCAGAAAGCTCCCGAGAAGAATACCGTACAAGGTGGAGATGAGGGCGATCGGAATGGTTTTGAGCACTACATCGGGATCGCCGAGGCCAGAGAGCATGCCAATGAGCCCGATAACGCTGCCGATAAGGCCAAAGGCCGGGGCCGAACGGGCCAGGCTTCGAAAGACCCGTTCGTTTTGCGCGCGCCGTTGTTTAAAAAAATAAGACTCCGTGGTCAAAACATCTTTCAATTCCGATTCCTGAAAGCCGTCCACGAGCATGTTAAGCGCATCGCGTAGAAAAGTCGCGCTTGTTCGGCTGAGTGTGCGCTCCAAGGAGAGGATGCCGTCGTAGCGGCTTTTCACGGCCATCGCGAGCAGGGCATTGATGATGTCGTCTTGGCTGGGGAGCCGAACGAAATAGGCATTGCGCGCCACCATCATTGCCGATCGAAGCCGCTGCGCCGAGTAGCTTAAAAAGGCCGAGCCGATCGTACCCGAGAGCACCACGAGCAAGGCAATGAGATTAAGGTAAATGCCGAGCCCCTCGCTCCAGAGAAAGCTGATAAAAAAAACGGCGGCGGAAATTGATATTCCAATTAAATTAATCGAACCCATCGTATCACCTCGCTTCGATTTGTTGAAATTGATTTTTCGTAATCAGAATGTCGACCCGGCGGTTCCTTTGGCGGTGCGCCTCGGTTATATTGGGCAACAAGGGCTGGTACATGGCGCGGCCGACGATGCTGAAGCGCCCAGGGGCCAATCCGCCCGCATCAATGAGGTATCTCGCGACAGCGGCCGCACGCGCGGCGGAGAGCTCCCAATTTGTCGGAAAGAGCGCGCTTCGAACCGGACGATCGTCTGTGTGTCCAATCACCTGAATCTCGTTGTTTGATTTTTGGAGAATTCCGCTTAGGACTTTTAAAAATCCCATGGTTTCGGCGTTCAGCGCAGTACTGCCGAGATCGAAAAACAAGGGCCCCTGCACGCTGATTCGCACGCTCTCGTCTTCCTCGAGCACCATGTCGATCGCTTCAAGATTCGAAGTCTTGATCGCCTCGTGACTGAGGGTGTATATCGTTTTTGGGCTGAGGACCACTTCGCCCGAAGGAAAGAGGATAGGCGATTTTTTCGGCGCGGGCGCGGCGCTTTCCGCTTGGGTCTGAAAGCGTTCGACGATTTTTGGGCCGTAGTGTTGGGTCGATAAAATCATTGCGAACATCACGAACAGGGTCATCATCAGGTCCGACCAAGGCAGAGACCAATGGGCCGCAGCGTCCTGCGCTCCCGTTTCGTTTTGCCCCTCGCTATAATCGCTCGGGTCTTTGCTCATATCCGTGTCGATCCAGCCCGGCATGTTTAAGCCTTCCCCCCCTTAGATCACTACATGACTTCGGTTCTAGCCTTCGGCGCCGAAAACCTAAGTGCGGAAAGAGCAAATTGTATACCATGATTTTAAGGGCCTTCTTGGGGGTTTTGTAGTCTGAGCCGAGTCTAGGCCGGATTTTTTTGCCGAAACGCTTAGGCAAAATTTTCCGCTGATCGAACAGGCGGGTGGACGGGGTGTGACAGGGGGAGGCGAATATTTTGCTGTGGAGGTAAATAAAAAAGAAGAAGCGGAAGGATCTGAGGGGCCTTAAGGCGCGGTCGGGGGTGCTTGCTTTGCGGGTCCAGCCTTCAAAAAGACCTCACTTGCACAGTAAGGATGGGCCCTCTTATTGGGCGAGGGCCTCCTCGAGGGCCTGGGTGACCGCTTCCGAATCCGGGGCCGTTTTTGGGGAAAACCGTCGAAGGACAAGGCCCTGTTTGTCGATGAGAAATTTCTCGAAATTCCAAGTAACATCACCTGGGAAGGCCGCGCCATCCCCGGCCAGGTGGGCATAGAGTGGATGCCGCCCCTTGCCGTTCACTTCAATTTTTTCGGTGAGCGGAAAGGTGATCTGGTATTGGTTTTCGCAAAATGATTTAATTTCAGACGGGCTGCCCGGCTCCTGCCCGCCGAACTGATTACAGGGCAGGCCGACCACTTGAAAGCCCTGTGAGGCATAACGATCGACCAGTTTTTGCAAGGCTGCGTATTGCGGCGTTAAACCACATTGACTGGCGACATTCACCAACAATAGGACTTTTCCTTTGTAATGCGAAAAGGGCATGGGTATGCCCTTCAGGCCATTTAAATTAAAATCGTAGATTGTGTTCATGAAAACTCCTCGGATTTAAAGTGTGACGGTTATTTCTCGTTTTCGTTTTTAGGACGCATTTTATCCAAGACCCGTGCGGCCTGATCTTGGATGAGCGAACATTCTATGACACTCGAGGTGTTTAAGCAGGTATCGTATCCTTCGGCGCTGGACAATTCGGCGAGACGGTCGAGGGCCGGTTCGGAGAGGCCTTCCTCCGGGTGTTCCAGGCTTTGCGCCGCATACCATCTCGCGCCCCAGTCCGAATCGTCGAGGGCCGCAGCCAGCGTATCCTGCATGGGATCCATCGCTTCGAGGGGGAGGGCCTGTCCGACGACGATATCCCAATCGAAACGGATCTCGGTTTGCGGCTGAAACTCTAAACGAATGGGGGTGACCCGGTCTTGGAGGATATCGACTTCGAAGCGCAGCGAAGGCCCGGCGAGCCGCTCCCGCGGAAGAAGACGGATGATAAAATCGAAGGCGCCCGGGGAATGCGCGATGCGCAGCCGTTTTGCCCGAGACGGGGACCGAATGGTGTCTGCGACTTGCCTGCCCAGATCCAGCTGGGAGAGATAGGTCTCTTGGCCGTCCTTCATCTCATAGACGGCCCAACCCGTAATACACTGGCTGCAATAAAATTCGATGTAGCCTCTTGGGCTATCGGGAGGGAGTGCGTCATGCACGCTTCGCATCGGCGTCGTGGCGCAGGCCCCGAGGAAAACCGTCAGGCCCAAGATTAAACAAGGTTGAACGCTTTTCCAATCCCGCCATCCGCTAAACCGCTGTTTAAGACGTCGTTCTCTTAAAGGTCGAATCGAAGCCGGAAGAATGGGGCTTTCCAATCCAGTGTGTTCCACCCGTTCAAGGTCCATTTCTACCTCACGATAGGTTTTGAAGGGATGCGATGACCTCTAGGTTCAGTGATTCCGCCAAGCGTCGTCCATCCGCCATGTTGGCAAGCACATGCTCGGGGTGGTGGGCGTCGGCATTACAAATGACTTGGATGCGGTAGTCGGCCGCCATTTCCCAGAAGGGTCGCCAAGGGTAGCGCATCCGTTCTCCGCCTTCCGGGGTTGAGCGCGGCGTCTTGCGAAATCCGTTTCCGTTAATCTCCAAGGGCGTACACGTGGCCTCGGCGGCTTGGAAAATATCGCGCGAACAGGCCTCCAGATCCGCCGTCCAGCGGTCATTGCTGCAACCGAAAATATCGGGATGGGCAATGAACGCAAAGAGGCCCGTTTCCATCATTTCGATTAAGTAGGCGGCATAGGCCGACAAGGCGGCGGGCGTATCGAGGGCCTCGAAAGAATTGAGCCACTCGCCCTTCAAGGGGGTGTAATGGGCCGCACCGATGAGATAATCGTAGTGTCTCTTTCCGAGAAGTTCGTCTTGAAGGTAACTATGGTAAACGGTGTCGTATTCGCATTCCATCCCTTTGTAGATTTTCATTTGCGGCAAGGCCCCTCGCGCTGTCTCGATCGCCGCTTCGTATGCATCCAGCTGGTCGTAGGGCATGCGCACCTCAGGCCAGCGGTTGTCGGGCCAAGCAACATGATCGGAGATCCCCAAGGCCCGGCTGCCTTGCGCAAAAGCGGCTTGGGCGAAGTCGATGACATCGCCGGTCGCATGCTTGCATCTGAAAGTGTGGGTGTGAAAATTGATGGCGTCCATTTTTCCCGAACTTTAAAGTGTAGAGAAAATCTTAGACAACAAAACCAACAAGGAGAAACCGGACCCGCGCGCAATCGATCCTTTTGACTCGACGAACAAAACATCGATGGATGTTAGAGCATGGAGTATCTTATCAGTCCGTGTGAAATAGATCAAATCCCAGCCAGCCGAAGGCGCGGACCTAAACCTATTCTCCCAAAAGAAAATCGAAATCCGTTTTCGAGATCGCCTGGCCGCACCCGGCTTTCTCGGCCCCGGACATCACGGTTTCGTAGAGCGCGAGCTTTTTCTTTTTGAGGAACATCATCTTCTCTTCGATGGTATGCCGCATCAGAATGCGTGTGATCGAGACGGTTCGTTTTTGGCCGATGCGGTGGGCCCGATCGGAGGCCTGATTTTCCACTGCGGGGTTCCACCAGGGATCGAGATGGAAGACATAGGTCGCCTTCGTGAGATTCAATCCTTGGCCTCCGGCCTTGAGACTGAGCAGAAAGATAGAGGGCGTTTCACTTTCCTGGAAACGTAAGACAATTTTTTTTCGCTGCTGGGTAGGGGTAGAACCATCCAACCGAAAATAGGGAATGCGGGTGGGCCCTAGATCTTCTTCCAGAAGATCTAGGGCGCTTGTAAACTGTGAAAAAACCAAGGCGCTGTGCCCCTCCTGAAGCAACTCTTCCAGTTGGTTCACCAGAAATTTCATCTTGGGGGAGTGCTGGCTGCGGTACTCGGGATCGGCGTCGACCAAATGGGTGGAAATGCAAAGCTGCCGGAGCTTTAAGATTGCCGTCAAGGCGATGATCTTGGCCTGGGCATCGCTTTTATTTTGGTAGGCCTCCTGAATTTTCGGTTTAATGCCCGCCACCGTTTTTTGATACAGCCCTTTTTGTCTCGGCGTCAACTCCAAATAAATGTCGGTTTCGATCTTGGGCGGCAGCTCTTTTAATATCGCCTCTTTGATTCGCCTTAACATAAATGGGCGGGTGCGCTGCATTAAAATATCGAGCATGGGAGAATCGGGGACCTTGATCTGTGATTTAAAGCGGTCGTATTCCCCCAACAAGCCCGGCAGGCAAAGATCGATGAGGGAGTAGTATTCGCCGATGTGGTTTTCCAGAGGCGTTCCGGTGACGACCAGCTTAAACCGGCCTCGCAGCTGCCGAACGGCGCCGGTAACGGCGGCATAGAGGTTTTTAACCGCCTGCGCCTCGTCGAAGACGATGACATGAAAAGAGACCTCTTTTAGGCGGTCAATGTCGCGGCGAACGATCGAATAGGTGGTCAAGACCAGGTCGGCGTCTTTAAAATCGAGGGTCCGATCTTTTCCGGCATAGTAGGCGATCTTCAATCGCGGATAAAAACGGGCAATCTCGCTTTCCCAATTAAAAAGGAGGCTGGGGGGAACGACGATGAGGTGGGGACCCGCCTCTTCCCGAGCGAATGCGGGTAGGATTTTTTCTTTGATCGCGGCCAAGAGCGAGAGGGCCTGAAGCGTTTTTCCGAGCCCCATGTCATCGGCCAAACACGCCCCGAAACGATGACGATATAAAAACGCGAGCCAGTCGAGGCCCTCTTGTTGATAGGGCCGGAGTTTCGCTTGCAAATGCCGTGGCGCGGCAATGCGATCGATTTGGTCGAACTGGGTAAGGCCACCAATCAGAGCCTCGTCCTCGGGGGAAAGCGTAACACGCACCCCTTCTTTCCTGAGGGCAATCCAATCGAGGATTTGGAGGTTGGGCACACGAACGATTTCTTTTTTCATCCGATCACTCTTCCCGGCCCTTTTGTAGATCAAGGAGAGCGTTTTTAAAATACTTTGGGTCTGCGCATCGACGATTTGGAGGGCGCCCTCTCTTTCGACACGGCCTTGCTGCTGGAGGAGGTCTCGCCAAACCTTCTCGTCCACCAAGACGCCATCTGCCCGGATTTCGGGCTTAATCTCGAACCAGTCGATTCCGGAGGATCGGGTGGCATCGAAAGAAAATTCCCATTGAACACTGGCCACCGGGCTACCGCCATAGCACAGCTCGATATCCGCCGCCTTTAGGGCCGAGTAGAGGTGCGGGAGCTGGGCGTAGAGCTCTTGCGCCGGGACCGTCATTTCCGAGTACTTGGGCATCTCTTTAAAAATTTTTACGCCAAAAAAGTTGAAAGGAATATGGTAGAGCGCCGCTTCTTTCTCTTTGTCGTTCGCGGCAAGACACCAGCCCGCTTCACCGAGCCATAGCCGGAGATCTTGCTCGGCGAAGGCAGAAAAATGCCGCTTCAAAAGATCCCGCGCCGCACTCTTTACACTGTATTGCACGAAGTCATCGTTAGAAAGCGCTAAGCCGATGGCCTTGACCGCATTGGCCTTGTTGCATTTTGCGATCAACTCGAAAAAAGTGTTGCAAAGATGCGCTTGCCGTTTCAGGGCCCGGAGGGGAGCGGGAAGCTTCGTGTCGCCTATGGCGGCAAAAAAACTAAAGGTGGGGGCCGTGGGCTCTCCCTTCATGTTGCCAAATCGGCTTTCGGCCCGCAGGATAAGCGTTCCTCCGGGCGAGGGGACAATCGTTAAGGCATAGCGCTGTTGGCCTTCCATCGGAGAAACGATACGCCCATCGACCCTAAAGACAAGATCGTCCCGTATTTCCTTTAGCTTGTCTTGGGCAAAATTGAGTTGAAAAGATCGGAAGGTTTTTTTCGTGATGCGAAAATGCCGGTTTCGGACCATTTGCTCTTGCTGCATTTGCCAAGGGCTTTCCGAACTATCACCACCAAAATCAGAGGGCGAGGGCTTGAAACAGCCATCGATTTTGTCATACAGGCGCCATCCCTCTGTCTTTGTCGCCCGACCCAGCGTACCCGTCTCCGGATTGACGACGAAATTCCAGAAGCGTTCGACCTTTTCGACGAGGGTGTTGCCGTGGAGACAGAGGGCCTGAATTTCGACGGCGTCGCCTGTGGCATGGAGTTCCGTCTTGGTTTGGTAGATGAGGGATGGGTCCCATTGTATTGGGAAGGTCCCCGCATCCGACACGAAGACGAGCGGCGTTTGGTTTCCGAACTGGCCGAGATAGGCGGTCAATCGTTCTTGCAGCGATCGATCGGAAAAATAGCGGTAGGTAAAAACGGAGAGCCCCTGCGGCAGATTGATGGGCGAGCTGATGACCCTGCCCTTGGATTGGATATAGATTGCGGGATAGTCGTCGATCGACTCAATCACGATTCGATAGTCGCGAAGGCCACCCATCTTTCGGTCGGGCATTGCATCATCGTCCAAGACGAAGCCCTCCTCTTCCGAGGGAGCAACCTTTCCCCCCAAAAGGCTTGAGCGTAAGTTTCGAAGCCGGAGGGGCGTATGACGGGCTTGAAAATAAATTTTTGGAGAGAGGAGGTTAATAAGGGTCACGAGGGTGCAGATCACGTGCTTGCACTGAAATTCCGGCCCCCACTCTGGGCAGGGGCACTCGGTCTGAAGCGACTGTCCCCTCAGGGAGAGGCGGACGGGATAAGAAACGCCGTCTCGCAGGGACGCGCACAACACGCTCATATCTTCATTCCACGTGAAAGACTGAAGCCGTTCTTCAATGTAATCGTTAAAACCGAGGAGGAAAAGGGCTTTCGAGGTGATGAGATAAAGCGTACTCGGCTGAAGGGTTCTTAAGCGCTTAAGGATCTCCGGGTCTTTTGAGACGCGTGCCCGTTTATTCATGAAGGATGACCGGGGGGAGACTTACTTATTTTTCTGAACGAACTTGAAGAATTCCGAATCCGGGGTAATGACGAGCATCGTATTTTTAACGAATACTTTACGATAGGCCTCCATGGAACGCATGAATTCGAAAAACTTCGGGTCTTTGCCATAGGCCTCGGCATAGATCCGAAAGGCCTTTGCATCGCCTTCCCCCATCAATTCCTGTTCTTTTTTATAGGCCTCGGCGAGGAGGATCTCCCGTTCTTTTTCGGCCTCGGAGCGAATTTTCTGGGCCTCTTCTTCGCCTTCGGATCGGTAGCGTTTGGCTTCCCTTCCCCGCTCCGCCTGCATCCGCGTGAAGACCGCTTTTTCGTTTTGTTCGGGCAGGTCGGCGCGTTTAATGCGGACGTCTTTGATTTCAATGCCGTATTCCAAGGCTTTTTCGTTGGCGATTTTGGTGACCGTGGCCATAATACCCGAGCGCGTTTTCGAGATGATTTCAGAGAGGTCGTGCTGGCCGAGATCGACACGCAATTCCGAATAGATGATGTCGTCCAAGCGCGCCCGAGCGGCTTCTTCGGTGCGGAAGGCCTCGTAAAAACGGAGGGGCTCGACGATGCGCCACTTGGCGTAGTTGTCGATCACCAGGGTTTTTTTGTCGCGGGTCACCACATCCTGCGGGTCGGAATCGTAATCGAGCAGGCGTTTGTCGAATTTGATGACATCTTGAATAAAGGGCACCTTGAGGTAGAGTCCCGGTTCCGTAATGGTTCGCACCGGTTTCCCCAATTGAACGACAATAGCGGTTTGGATGATGTCGACTACAAAAAAAGGGGAGCCGCCGATTAAAATAAGGATCAGTAAAACGACTCCCGTAATACCGGCGAGGCGGAGCTTGTTCATTTCACCCCCTTTCGGAGGGATTCGGCAAGACCCCCTTGTCCGAGCGGAAGAAAGGGGAGCATTTTTTCTCCAATTTCTTTATCGATAATGACTTTTTGGATGTCCCCGCTCAAGACCTCTTCCATGGTTTCGATGTAAATCCGTTTTCGGATAATCTCCTCGCTATGCTTGTACTCTTTTAGGGTCTGTAAAAAACGGTCGGCCTCGCCTTCGGCCCGGCGCACACGGGCCTCCGAATAGGCCTGGGCCTCGTTGACCAATTGCGCCGCCTGTCCCTTTGCCTTCGGCATGATGTCGTTACGATAGCCGTGGCTTTCGTTAATCAACTTTTCTTTGTCTTCCTTCGCGCTGGCGACATCCTTGAATGCGGCCTCGACATCTTTCGGCGGGTTGACGTCCTGAAGCTGCACGGCCGTGACCTGCACGCCGGATTCGTACTCGTCGAGAATCCTTTGGAGCAGCACTTGCGTCTCCTGCTGAATCCGGGCCTTTCCAACGGTAAGGGCTTCGTCTATTTTACTCTCTCCGATGGTCTGCCGAATGGAGGCTTCCGAACCGGCTTTAATGGTTTTTCCGATGTCGGCGACTTTAAAAAGAAACGCCCTGGCATCTTTAATTCGGAACTGGACGATGAGCTGTATGGCGACAATATTTTCGTCTCCCGTCACCATTAAGGCTTCTTCAGGAACGACTTGGGTGCCGCCTCTGACCGTCCGGAAACCGAGTTCGATCCGGTGCAGCTTGGTGACTTTGGGAAGGAGAACGTCTTCGATGATGGGGATTTTGAGATGAGGGCCGGGACCGGAGATGCGAACGACCTCGCCGAAGCGAAGCACGATGCCTTGTTCGTCCGGAGCGACGATATAGAAACCCTTCCAAATGACAAGACCGATCAGCACGATGAGCAGAATCGGTTTCCAGCCTTTGAATAGAGCGCCGCCAGGGCGTTGGCTTAATATTTTTTGGAATTCCCGAAGGACCTTTGCAAAGGGGTCCTCCATATTTCCACCGGGGCCTCTCGGTTCCCACGACATGCGCTACACCTCTTTAGCGTTTTAAAAGAGTTTTAAAAATAAAATCCGTGTTTTACAGTAACACCTCCGCTTCACGGTGGTCAACACCTCTGCGGGCAATAGATCGGATATTGGGATTGAAACCCGAATTCGCGCGGCGGCAACCCGCAGAAGTCGACGGGGCTTCCTCCCATTTGGCACCTGACAAGAAGACATGGAAACCGGACCCCGTTTCTTGTTATGATACAGGCGGTTCTCCGAGCCCGTGAATGTTTCGGAGCGGCCTGATTTTTTGAGTCGAATCGATTTCAAGAAGGAGCAATAACCATGAAACCCATTTATTTCTTGGCGATCGTTTTGTTGAGCGTGATCGTCCTTTTGCCTCACGAAGGCGCATCTTCTTTGTCGAGCGCAAGCCGGGACACGATCGTTTTGGAAGATTTTTCGCGCTTTGGAGAGAACGGCCTGCCGCTCGGTTGGAAGGCCCAACGAGAAAACCCTTCTCCCGCGAACATCTATAGCAATTTAAAAGAAGCCGAGCACAGTTACCTCCATGCCAACGGCCAAGCCAACCGCATTTTTAAGAAGATGAAGTGGAATCCCAACGAGTATCCTTTTATTACCTGGAAATGGCGTATGCTCAAAGTGTCGGACGATCCCCAAAAGGAAAAGAGCGCCAGTCTTTATATCTCGTTGGGCACCGACCCGATCGGCATCCCGAAGATTACAAAATACGCCTGGAGCAGCAATCAGGCGGCAGGATTGGAAATATCGGGCGGATTCTTCCGGCCGACGACCATTATTCTCCGAAGCGGTCAACCCGAAACGGGCGAGTGGGTGACAGAGACGCTCAATGTCCTCGAAGACTACCGCCGCATACATCATGAAGATCCCCCCAACGAGGCCTACGGCATCGGGATACTCACGACCCTCGAGGCAGAGTTCGGAGAAATTATCGCCCACAAATGAAAAGCCCCCGTCCATCGGCCCGCGGACGACAATTCTCATAGCCCGCACCCACATTTTCCGATGGGCTGCGGCCAGAGACGAAGGGCAAACCCTTGCTTGAATTCGCCTATATCGTTATTGGACTGGTCCTCCTGACCTTCGGAGCGGATGCGATGGTTTCCGGTGCAAGCCGACTTGCCATGGGCTGGGGGGTGCGGCCAATGGTCGTCGGATTGACGATTGTCTCCTTCGGGACCTCGGCGCCGGAAATGGCGGTCAGCCTCTCCGCCGGCCTCTCCGGCCAGGGCGACATTGCCATCGGCAATGTGGTCGGCAGTAATATCGGAAATATCGGCTTGGTTTTAGGCCTCGCTGCGCTGCTCCGTCCCTTATCCCTTCACCTCCGTCTCATCCGCTTTGAAATTCCCTTCCTGATTGGGATCAGCGCATTCCTCTATGCCCTTGCCTTCATGGGAGAAATTCCCCGTTGGGGCGGATGGCTTCTTTTTTCCGGACTCGTTACGTATTTGATCCTGCTCTACCGCTGGTCGCTAAGCGACCCTCCGTCGGACGAACTTCGGCAACAGGCCGATGCTTCCAAGGCCTACTTACTGATCGTAAAAGTGATTGTGGGGATCGTGCTCCTGGCGGGTGGAGGACATCTCTTGGTGGAAGGCGCAGTGGGGCTCGCCCGCTGGGCCGGTGTTTCGGAATTGGTGATTGGTTTGACGATTGTGGCGGTGGGCACGTCCTTACCCGAGATGGTGACAACCTTGCTTGCCGTTTGGCGGGGACAAGGCGAGATGGCCATTGGAAATATTATTGGCAGCAACATCTTCAATATTCTGGGGGTCTTGGGCCTAACGGCGGCCGTTTACCCGGTAGCGGTCCAGAGGGCGCTTCTCGTTCGGGATTTTCCAGTTATGATCGTGCTGACCCTGCTCCTTTTTCCTCTATTACGATCCGGCTTCGTTTTGGGACCTGGAAAGGGAGCGCTCTTTTTGACGATCTATCTAGGCTACCTCGCCCTCTTGGCACTGGGGGGGGCGTGAGGCTAGCCTTACCAAACCAACACTGCTTCCGCTTTAAAAATCATGGCGAGCATCTCGGGATATGCGATTTTTTTAAAGGGGCTCTCTTGGCTCGGCTTGAGGTCATCCGATAGCACGTAGCAGGGGATGGCGAGCTCTGGGAGCTCCAATTCCACTGCATCTTGAATGAGGAGAATCGCGACGGAGTCCGATTCGGCTCGTTTTTTCAGCAATTCGATCGGATAGGGATCGTTCTTTTTCTTTAAGATATAGAGCGTTGCCGGTTCGTCGATCGATAGCTTCAATTCGGCTCTCATCATTTTCCGGGCGTTTTAATCTTTAGGTGTTTTAAAAACTAAAAAAAGAATTCGCAAGGCCAAGTTTTTGGGCAAGGGCCTGCTTAGTCAGGTTTTTTGTTCTAAAATCGATTTTGCCGAAGTCAATCATTTCCGTATGTTCGTCCAGGCCTTCCGCGTCGATAAAAAAGGCCGGTATAAAGGTTTTTAGGATTTCAAGATATTTAACCATTTGCTCCCCGTCCATCCCCGTATCTCCTTCCGCCGTTAAAAGAAAGGGGGCTGCTTTAGAGAGAACAAGCGCGACCGAGTGCCCGCCCGAGGCCAGACCGAGCGCAAGCCGTATGCCCTCGCAGGGCCGGTGGCTCGTCCTGGGGTCACTCCGGATGAGGACGTATATCTTTTTCGCCTGTTTAATCATTTAATCGAGCTGGGACAATACAGCGCGGGCGGGCCCACACCGATGCGGAAATTTTTGATCTTCGTGCCCGTTACTATTCATTAAATGCGATAAAACGATCGCACGCTTTGATGAGGTCCGAAAGCACAACCAAGCCGCAAAAGATGGCCTTGTCATTTTGCGAAACCCCATAACGCTGCGCCCCATAGGCACAGACATACAGTTTCAGACCCGCGGTCGAAAGCCGATCGACCGGGATGAAATCGAGGGTCTTTGTCCCTTCGTCAAGCAGGTAGAGATAAGTATCGACATGGTTTTGGCAAGCGGCCTCCACCAAGGAAAGCACTGTCTTAAGATTGGGATGTTCAGCTGGCGTCGAGAGCAGGATGCCCAGCTTGGGCTTCGGCATGCAAAAGATCTATCATCTCGTCGCATGCAAGTCAATCTCCGGCGTGCGAATCATTTGAATGGGGTGGGGGTGGGTACGCGATAGAAAGGTACCCCCTCTGTCCGAATAGCGCCAGAGGGGGTACGGATTCCACTCCCGTTCACCGAATTAACTTGGAGGGCTAAACAATGAACGCGGAAAGCTTAGCAGAGCGGGTCAAATTTGTAAATTCGAAGGGGGCCAAACAGGCCCTGATCGAAAGGTATGGGGGTAAAAAAAGGAAGCCCCCACTAGGTGCGGTGCCTAGAGGGGGCAAATCGACCGTCAAAGCCGATAAAGGAGGTTTATTCTGTAGACATTCATAAAGATACCACCGTTCCGGATTTTGTCAACCAGAACGCCTACAGAGACCGGCGAAGATCGGAGAAAAAAACACAGTAGATTCAAAATAGTTGACGCTTTCCTCTTCCGCTTAAGCTTGTCCGGCCACGAACCGATAAGAGGGGTATTAAATGGGAAAATCGCATGCAATCAAAATACAGCGTTTATTCCATCGCCTTTGTCGGTGCAGAAAGGGAAGGTGTTTTTTGAGTCCTGCGCCTGATCGTGTTATTGTGTCCCCTCGCGTGCGTCGCTTTCTCGCAACAGCACCTTCCTAGGTTAATAACCGGCGTTTTCGATGCGGCAAAAACAGGGTGAAATTGGTTTGAAGACCGAAGGCAGACGGCTTTATGATTTGACAGGGAAAGTCCAGGAATGGGTCGCCGCCTCGGGAATGACGGAAGGGATACTGAACCTTTTTATTCAACATACTTCGGCATCGTTAATGGTTCAGGAGAATGACGACCCGGAAGTGCTCAAAGACCTGGAATGTTTTTTCGAGCGTTTGGTTCCTCAAGGCGATCCGCTTTTTCAACACACCCTCGAAGGTCCGGACGACATGCCCGCACATGTCCGGTCGGCCCTGACGGCGGTGTCCTTATCGATCCCGATTTTTAGCGGCCAAGTCGCACTTGGAACCTGGCAAGGCATCTTTCTCTATGAACATCGAACAAAGGGACGACACAGAACGGTCCTGTGCCATTTGATAGGTGAATGAGAGAGAAGGTGAAACGAAAAGGAAACCAGGGACCGGCAGGAGCACTTCTAAGGAAAGGGCAGCACTTTGCCGTGGACCCTTATGGACGCAATAGCGGAAGTCGAATCGCCCTTGAAGATTGACTTTCGCTTTTAAAACTGCTAGTTTCGGCACCGAAAATCCATATGATCATAGGCGTTCCGAAAGAGATAAAAGATCAGGAGTACCGAGTGAGCCTCACCCCTGCGGGGGCGGCTTCGCTTCATGAGGGTGGGCATGCCCTCATGGTCGAATCGGGCGCGGGTGTGGGGAGCGGAATTTCAGATGGGGCCTACCGATCGGCGGGCGCAGAGATTGCTGCATCCAAGGTCACTCTTTTTGAGCAAGCCGATCTTATATTAAAGGTCAAAGAGCCTCTCCCCTCCGAATTCGAACTTCTGAGAAGAGAGCAGATTCTATTTACCTTTCTTCATCTTGCCGCAAATCCTGCGCTCCTTCGGTTTCTGCTCGAGCGGGAGGTCACGGCCATCGCCTACGAAACGATCGCTTTAGACGATGGCGCGCTGCCGCTTTTGAAACCCATGAGCGAGGTTGCGGGCCGAATGGCCGTAATAATGGGCGCGTATTATTTGCAAAAGGGAAAAGGAGGGATGGGCCTCCTGCTCTCCGGAGTATCTGGGGTAACGAAAGGAAGGGTCACGATCATCGGCGGCGGCATTGTGGGTAAAAATGCGGCACAATTGGCCTTAAGCTTGGGCGCGGAGGTGGTGATTTTCGATAACCGTTCCGAGCGGCGATCCGATCTCGACGATTATTTTAAAGGTCGCGCGGTCACCCTTTTTCCTTATCCGGACGAAATAGCGGAACAACTTAGTCAGTGCGATCTTGCGATTGGCGCGGTATCGAAAACAGGCGCCAAGGCCCCACATCTGGTCACGCGGGAGATGGTGGCAAAAATGAAAAATGGCGCGGTGGTCGTCGATGTTTCCATCGATCAGGGCGGCTGCTTCGAAACGTCCAGACCCACATCGCACTCGGACCCTGTCTACGACGTGGGGGGGGTGCTCCATTACTGTGTGGCCAATATCCCTGGCGTGGTCCCGAAAACGGCGACATTCGCATTGGCAAACGAAACATTTCCATACATCCTAAAACTGGCGGAGCACGGTTTTGAAGCGGCAATCGGATCGGATACGGCGTTGGCGCAGGGCGTCAACATTCACCAGGGGCGCATCGTGCACCCCTCGCTGGCGGCGGCATATCAATCGGAGGTTCGGTCCAACTAAGGGGGTCATCGGGGCGTAGCGCAGCCCGGTAGCGCACACCGTTCGGGACGGTGGGGTCGGAGGTTCAAATCCTCTCGCCCCGACCCCCTTGTCGGCCGAGGCGGCATTCTAAATGGAACATAAAGCGGATCGACAGCAGCAGATCTCGGCGCATCTCTTCGTCAGCGGAAAAGTTCAAGGCGTCGGTTTTCGCAACTTTTGTTTTCTCAATGCCAGAACGCTTGGGCTCAAAGGGACTGTCCGCAATCTGGACGACGGCCGTGTGGCCCTCGAAGTGGGAGGAGACCGAGACAAAATCGAGGTCTTGATTGGCCGCTTACGCCAAGGCCCGCCTCGGGCCGAGGTTAAAGACCTCTTGGTGTCTTGGGAGACAACCCCTTTGGAAACCAATGAATTTTTGATTGATGATTAGAGGGAATGGATCGACTTTTTCATTCCGAAGGTCTGGTGACCTTGGATTTATTCTTTACCCGCATTTGAGTTCTTCTACAAGGATAGGAAATGGATGAGGATTGGATAGAAGACGCGTCCGGATCGGATGAAGAAGAGGACGGTGAAGAACATGGCGGCAAGGCAAAGGCCTTAGCATCGAGTGTCGAAGATTTATCCTCTTCCGATGACGATCAGAAAAATCTTCCGCCGCCCGATGCCGTTAAAACCTATTTAAGAGACATCCGGCGTTCGAACCTCCTGACCTTTGCGGAAGAAGTCATGCTCGCCAAGCGGATCCTTAAAGGGGACGAAGCGGCCCGGCAACGAATGATCGAGTCGAATCTCCGCCTCGTGGTCAGCATTGGAAAGCGGTACTTAAATCGCGGCCTGCCGTTTTCGGATATTATCGAAGAAGGAAACATCGGCCTAATCAAAGCCGTCGAGAAATACGACCATAAAAAAGGCTTCCGTTTTTCGACCTATGCCTCATGGTGGATCCGCCAATCGATCGAGCGGGCCATCATCAACCAAGGCAAGCTCATCCGCCTGCCCGTTCATGTGGTCGAGCGCGTGAATAACTACCTCGCGCATGTTGAAGACCTGGTGCAAGAATTGGGGCGGGAACCGCAAACGGAAGAGATCTCCAAAAAAATGAAGATGCCCGAAAAAGACATCGACCACATTCAGCGCCTCATGAGAAAGACCTATTCGCTAGACAGCCCCATCGCCACCGGGAAAACCACGTCATTAAAAGATATCATTGAAGACGAAAGCCAGATTTCACCCATGACCCGCGCCGAAGGCGTTCAGCGCAGAAAGGGTCTGATCGCCTGGCTCGGCATGCTCAATCCGAACGAACGCAAAGTCATCATTTTACGGTTTGGCTTGCAGGGCGACGAGCCCTTTACGCTTGAGCGCATCGGAAAGGTTTTCGGTTTAACCCGAGAACGCGTGCGGCAGATCGAAGCGGTCGCGCTTCGGAAGTTACGCAATATTATTTCGGAAAAAAACCTGCTCCCGGAAGATATCCTGTAGTTTCTCCCTCGATGCCTCGTTTCCTAAAATCCCGAAACTGCGGATTTGGCTTTCCCCTCGCCCGTGTAGACCTTTTCAAAAAAAATGATAGACTCATTGATGGAGGACATGAAATTGGACTTGAAATCCAAAATCCGCGAAGTGCCCGATTTCCCGAAGAAGGGCATCCTTTTTTACGATATCACGACCTTATTAAGCGATTCGCTTGCCATGGAAGAGGCGATCGCCCAATTAACCCTGCCCTACCGAGACAAACAAATTCAAAAGGTCGTCGCCGTGGAATCGCGCGGATTTATCTTCGGCGCGCCCATGGCTGGACATCTCAATGCCGGATTTGTTCCGGTGCGCAAGCCGGGAAAGCTGCCGCATACAAAGATTGAAGAACATTATGACTTGGAATACGGCACGGATACACTCGGCATTCACGAAGATGCCGTTTTGCCGGGGGAGCGGGTCTTAATTGTGGACGACCTGCTTGCGACCGGAGGCACCATGGCCGCCACCGCCAAGCTGGTGCAGCGCCTGGGTGGAGAGATCGTCGGCATCGCCTTTATGATCGAACTCCTTTTCTTAAAGGGGCGGGAGAAAATAAAAGACTTGCCCGTCTTTTCATTATTAACCTACGAGTGAAGCCCATGCGACAGACCTTGATTACGACCGTAAGTCCCACTGGCAGAAACCTCCTCATTTTGCTCCTCATAGTCTTTTTCTCGGGCTGCGGCGGAAGCGGGGGAAGCAGTGGGACGCCGACCGTCACGCTGACCGTCAGTCTATTCGATCAGCTTTCGGGCGGGTCGCCCAGTGGGGATAAGGTCAACATTGCTGAGGTCGGTGGGGGCCTCAATTTCACCTGCTATCAAAGCCAACAAAACCAAGACGTGGGGGTCGACACCCGATGTGCATTTGGGACGGCATCCAATATCAGCGGGAGCGGGGCCACCATCATCTTCAATTCTATCCCGACGGAGCGACAGTACACCTTGACGCACTTTGACGCCGCGGAGGCTTCCGACGGAAACTGTACGATCGATATCCAGAGCACGAGTGTGCTCATCGCCCAATCGCCCTGCACCAAGGACGTGGGCGTCGCGGTCTCGATGGCCCTCAATACGGGTGTGACCCCCAACTAGCCCCTAGGGTGGTGCTTCCGATGAATCTTTTTTAGGCGTGCCCTGGCCACGTGGGTGTAGATTTGCGTGGTTGAAATGTCGGCGTGGCCGAGCATCAACTGGAGCGAGCGAAGGTCGGCCCCGCGTTCCAGCAAATGGCTCGCGAAAGAATGCCGAAGCATGTGCGGGCTGATTTTTTTTTGAATGCCCGCCTTTCTCGCCGTCAAGGCGAGCATCTTCCAAAATGCCTGCCGGGACATCCCCCTTCCCAATCGGCTTACGAATAAATCGTTCGACGTTCTCCCCTTCAAAAGGGCGGGTCGGGCCGCCCCAATGTAGCCTTTCAGTTTCCCTTGCGCACACTGGCCCATCGGCACGATCCGTTCTTTCGCCCCCTTTCCCTTCGTAATCAAATAACCGGCTTCGAGATTGAGGGCATCGACCGGGAGCTTCACCAGTTCCGACACGCGCAGGCCCGTGGCATAGAGCAGCTCGATCATCGTGTCGTCCCGAATGGCGCCGGGGGCCTCTCCTTTGTTCAAGTTGAGAATGGATTCGACCTCTTTCAAGTGGAGCACCTTCGGCAGCCGCAGCGGTTTTTGGGGCGAATCGATTTTTGCGAGGGGGTCGTGATCGGCATGTCCCTCTGCACGGAGAAAGCGAAACAGGCTCCGGAGCGTGGAGAGCATTCGCGCAACAGACGATGCGGATAGACCCTCGCTCCGTAGCGCCGAAAGAAATCGCAGCATCTCTTTTCGTCTCACTTGGGCGATCTCGATTGGCGAGGCCGGGTCGCTCAGGTGTTCTTTTTTTAAGAAGGCGCAAAAACGTTTCAGGTCTTGGGCATAGGAGGAGAGGGTATTGACAGAGCGTCCTTTTTCGACGGAGAGATGGTTTAAGAATTGTTCGACGATGGGGTCCACGGCTTGTATTCTATCGATTGCGTTTTTTTGAGTCAACGCGGCATGCATGAAAGAACAAAGGCTTTCTCGGCGACAGCGTGACTCGAGTGAAATCGATGGCTCTTGCCTGCTGTCTCTCGTGGTCTTGACGCATCGGGAGGGAAAGGCATACGATAAGGCCTTGAAAGGGGGAGAAACCAATGAAAAAGAATTTAAAAATAAAGTTGCCTGTTGTGGTCGCAACGGTCCTGTTCGGCTTCATCGTCGCGAGCCTGCCCGCGATGGCCTGTTCCAATCTCGGTGCCGATAAGCATCTGGGTGTGGTTCAAAATATCGATGCGGCTAAAGGAGAGCTGACCGTGATCGATGCGGAGAGCCAACAACCGATCGTATTTATCATCGATGCGGAAGCATTAAAGGGGGTGAAGCCGAACGACACGGTTATCATCACCTTTAAGTCGGATAATGGCCGCTTGCGCGTGGAACACCTTAAGCTTCGAAGCGCCTAAGACAGCGCGTCCGCTTAATACAGAAGCAGGGCACGACAGGTGTTGAACCGATATGCCCTGCTTCTGCTTGCGTCGTAAACGGGCTAAAGCTTGAAGTCGAGATCGATAAAACCTTCTTGAATCCCGCGCATGGCGGCCTGGGTTCGGTCGCTGACCTCCATTTTGGAAAAGATGCTGCGAAGGTGATTTTTGATCGTTTTTTCGCTCAGCTTTAACCCGGAAGCAATCTCTTTGTTAGACTTTCCCCTCGCCACCTCCTGTAGAACCGCGATTTCTCTTTCACTCAAGCGATAAGGCCTTTGGGTCTTTCCCTTTTTTCTTTCCGGCGGCGTACGCGCCAATTCTCCCAGGACCTTTTTTGCGATCTGCGGGTTGAGGGCCGAGCCCCCTTTGTGGATCGTCCGAATCGCCTCCACAATCTCGCTCGACTCCGAATCTTTTAAGAGATAGCCGTCGACCCCGGCCCGGACCAGCTCTAAAATCGTCGCCTCGTCATCGTGCATAGTAATAGCGATAATTCCGATCTGCGGAAGTACTTCTTTGATCAGAAGGGTGGCTTTAATGCCGTTCATCTTCGGCATCGAGATGTCCATTAGGATGACATCCGGTTTCAAGCGTTTGGCCATAGCGATCGCTTCGATGCCGTTAGTGGCCTCCCCGGCAAGCTCGATGCCTTTTTTTGTTTTTAGGATAGCGACCAGCCCTTCCCGAACAATACGATGATCGTCCGCGATGAGGACCTTAATCCCTTTCAATGCCGTGCTCGCTTGTTCAGCGGAATCTGGATCACGACTTCCGTCCCTTTTCCCGGTTGACTGATTATTTTCGCCGAGCCCTCCAGAAGCCGCGCCCGCTCCGAAATGGCTTTCAGGCCGAAAGAGCTTTGTTTCTCGGGGCGACTGCCGAGGCCATGCGGATCAAAGCCGATGCCGTTGTCGAAAATCGATGCCTTCAGCTGTGTGCTTCCGGTGCGAACGGTGATGAAGACCTGAGTCGCCTCCGAATGTTTCTGGACATTCGCCAGCGCCTCTTGGATGATGCGAAAAACAAAGGTGGCCGTTTCCGATGGAATGCTGCGCTCTTTTCCTGAAGTCTTCAAAACGGCCTTAATTTGGTACTGCTTTTGGTAGGTCTTTAAATAGGTCGACAAGGCCTGATAAAGCCCCGTCTGATCGATATAGATCGGACGGAGATTGAAGACGGCCTCCCGCGCCTCCGCAATGCCGCCTTTGAGCAATCGCTTCACTTCCTTGAGTGCGCCCAAGGCGCCATCTGGATTCGTCTCCAATTGATTGGTGCAATATTCAAGGTGATAGTTGAGTCCGATCAAGGTTTGAATCAGGCCGTCGTGGATGTCGCAAGCGATACGGGTCCGTTCTTCCGCGACCGCCAGCTCGACTTCTTTCACATAGAGCCGGTAGAGGCTCTGGTATTCAAGTAAGTGCTGCTCGATCTTATCCTTGCTCTGAATACGCTCTTCGATCAATTGCCACATGAATTTTGCTGAAGGTCCGCCAATAATGGCCATGCCGGGCAGGAGCGCGGTATGGAGTGCGTCTTCAACTTGGGCGTCGCCGGTGACGTCGATGACGAGATCGGCCTTTTTGGATCGCAAGAGGCGCTTAAAATTTTGGGTGACCGATATCCGGAATTTCTTTGCCAGTAGAATGCCGGGCGCGTTTTTGTCGACGTCGGCGACGCCAACGATTTGGACCAAAGGATCGTCGTGAAAAATTTCGATCAGAGAGCGCCCACCCTTTCCGGCTCCAATGATAGCGACTTTGGTCATATGCGCGTTCTCCGACGGATGAAAAAACGGAGCGCCATAAAAAACGACATCGGGGTTTGATGGGGCGGGGTCATGCTTATTCCGCTTTCTTTAAAATAAGCGCTGCGAAGGGCGGAACCGTTAGCGTAATGGAATGATCTCGGCCATGCGAAGGACGGGCTTGGCTTTCGACCCCGCCTAAATTACCCAGGCCGCTCCCGCCGTAGGCTTCCGCATCGCTGTTGAGGATCTCCCGCCAATAACCTGGAGCGGGGACACCGATTTGGTAATGCTTGCGCGGGACGGGCGTGAAATTAAATATAAAAAATAGAGCGCCGCCGCCTCCCTTTGGATGCCGCAGAAAGGCCAAGAGGCTCTGTTTGTCATCATTGGAATCGATCCATTCGAATCCCTTTGGCTCGAAATCTTGCTCGTGGCAGGCCTTCTCCGTCCGGTAAAACCGGTTGAGGTCCCGCACCCATTGTTGTACCCCGCGATGAGAGGGTTGGTCTAGGAGATGCCATTCCAAGCTGTTATTGTGGTCCCATTCTGCAATCTGGGCGAGTTCGCCCCCCATGAACAAGAGCTTCTTCCCGGGGTGGCCGTAGAGGTAGCCAAACAGGAGTCTGAGCTGGGCAAAGCGTTGCCAATCGTCTCCCGGCATCTTGCCCAGAAGCGACCCTTTGCCATGAACCACTTCGTCGTGAGAAAGCGGGAGGACGAAGTTTTCGGTAAAGGCATAGCACAGGCTGAAGGTGAGTTCGTTGTGGTGGTACTTCCGAAAAAGGGGGTCTTGAGCAAAATAGGCCAACGTGTCGTGCATCCATCCCATATTCCATTTCATGCCGAATCCGAGGCCGCCGAGATCGGTCGGACGCGACACCATCGGCCAAGCCGTGGATTCCTCCGCCGTGGTTTGAACGTCTGGAAAGTCCCGGTAGACGGCCCAATTGAGCTTCTTAAGGAAATCGACGGCTTCAAGATTTTCCCGGCCGCCCTGCCAGTTCGGAATCCATTCCCCCGCTTTTCGGGAATAGTCGAGGTAGAGCATTGAGGCGACGGCATCGACCCGAAGACCGTCAACGTGATATCGATCGAGCCAAAACAAAGCGTTACTGATGAGGAAAGATTGGACCTCGAGGCGGCCGTAATTAAAAATGGCGCTCTTCCAGTCGGGATGGAAGCCTTTTTTAGGATCCGCATGTTCGTAGAGGTGGGTGCCATCGAAGAAGGCCAAGCCGTGTTCATCGCACGGAAAGTGCGAGGGCACCCAATCGAGGAGAACGCCAATACCGTTTTGATGCAGGGTGTCGATTAAATACATCAGGTCTTGCGGCGAACCGTAGCGGCTGCTCGGTGCGTAATAGCCTGTAATCTGATAGCCCCAGGATCCATAAAAGGGATGCTCCATGATCGGCAAAAACTCGACGTGGGTAAAGCCCATTTCTTTTAGATAGGCCGCCAGTGGCTGGGCCATTTCCCGATAGCCTAAGAAGCGATTCCCCTCTTCCGGGATGCGCCGCCAGCCGCCGAGATGCATCTCGTAGACGGACTGGGGGGCATCAAGAGCGTTGCATCGATGCCGGTTTTTCATCCAGTCCGCATCCCCCCAGGCGTAAGAGAGGTCGGTGATAATCGAGGCGGTCTGCGGGGCACGCTCCCACTGAAAGGCGAAGGGATCGCCCTTGTCGGCCACATAGCCTCTGTGTTTCGACTCGATATGGAATTTGTAGGTCGATCCCTCTTTCGCATCGAACGAAACGCCTTCCCAAATTCCAGAGCCGTCTTCCCTTAAACGGAGCGGGTTGGAGCGGCCGTCCCAGGCATTGAAATCTCCGACGACGGAAACCCTTTGCGCATTCGGCGTCCAGACGCTAAAGCGGGTATAGCTTTTCCCTTTCTCTCGGCAAAGATGGGCTCCCATTTTTTCATAAATAGCGCAGTGGTCGCCGCTTCGGAAAAGGGCGATATCTTGATCGGTAAGTACCGAAGGACTTTTTGTGGGCATCGTTTGCTGGAAATTCCTTATGGATGGCGCTCGAACACCACCAGGCAACGGCTTTGCAACGTATAGGCCGTACCACCCCTTGTCATGTCCTCGCTCGTTTGCGGCGCGTCATAGGCCGTATTCAGGATCAGCCGCCACCGAATTTCCTTGCGGTGCGCGGGTAAAATAAAGGGGATGGCCCGCGTGTGGGCATTCATTAAAATCAACAACGTTTTTTCCACCCCCCCCTCTTCGGCATTCTCCGCCGATAAAGCGCTCCCTTCAGCGAGACGGAAGCCCATGCACTGAACGCGTTCGTCATGCCATTCTTCATCGGTCATTTCCGTTCCCTTTGGAGAAAACCAGGTGATGTCTTTAATCTCGGACCCGCGGATCGGTCTGCCTTGAAAAAAATCGCGGCGATGCAGGACGGGGTTTTTACGAATTTCGATGAGTCGGCGAATAAATTCGAAGAAGTCTTTTTGTTGTTGATCGAGATGCCAGTCGTACCAACTGAGGGCGTTGTCTTGGCAATAGGCGTTATTGTTTCCTTGTTGGCTCCGTCCGATTTCGTCTCCCCCACAGATCATCGGGACCCCCTGCGACAAAAGCAAGGTCGCCATAAAATTGCGCTTCTGCTTCTCTCGCAAGGCCGTCACGATCTTGTCTCCCGTCGGGCCTTCCACGCCGCAATTCCAGCTATAGTTTTCGGAGGTGCCGTCTCGGTTGTCTTCGCCATTCGCCTGATTGTGTTTTTCGTTGTAAGTGACCAGGTCGTTGAGGGTAAAGCCATCGTGACAGGTGATGAAGTTGATGCTGGCATGGGGTCGGCGCCCGCCGGCTTCGTAGAGGTCGCTGCTCCCAGAGAAACGGGTGGCCAGTTCCGCGACTTGGCGGCCATCGCCCTTCCAATAACGGCGGATTGTATCCCGGTATTTCCCGTTCCACTCCGTCCACAAGACCGGGAAGTTTCCCACCTGGTAACCGCCTTCTCCGAGATCCCAGGGTTCTGCAATCAGCTTCACCTGCGAGATAACGGGGTCTTGATGGATGATATCGAAAAAAGCGCCCAAGCGATCGACGTCGTGCAACTCGCGCGCGAGCGTGCTGGCCAAGTCGAAGCGAAAGCCGTCGACGTGCATTTCGAGAATCCAATAGCGCAGGCTGTCCATGACCAGTTGCAGGACATGCGGCTGCTGCATGTTGAGCGTATTCCCGCAGCCGGTGTAGTCGATATAGTGTCCCAGGGCATGGGGATCGAGCCGGTAATAAGAGCGATTGTCGATTCCACGGAGCGAAAGCGTGGGACCGAGATGGCTGCCTTCGGCGCTGTGGTTGTAAACCACGTCAAGGATGACCTCGATGCCGGCGTCGTGCAGACCGCGCACCATCATCTTGAACTCCTGGACGGGATCCAGAGTGCCGGAGCAGTAGCGCAAGTCGGGCGCGAAGTAAGACAGGGTGTTGTAGCCCCAGTAGTTGGTCATTTTTTTTTCGGTCAATTCTCGTTCGTCAACATGGTGGTGAATGGGCATTAACTCGATTGCTGTAATACCCAGTTGCTTCAAGTGCCTGATAATCGGTTCGGTGGTCAATGCGGCATAGGTTCCACGCAGCGCCTCCGGAACCTCGGGGTGCTGCGCAGTGAGGCCTTTAACATGCGTTTCGTAGATAATGGTTTTATGCCAGGGATGCCGCGGCGGGGCGTCATTTCCCCAGGTGTAGGCCGGATCGATAACTTTACACAAAGGGGCATAGGCGGCGTTGTCCCGTGGGTCGGGCACGCGATCCGCATCAATCTTTCCGAAGGGATAACCGAAGAGGCTGTCGTCCCATCGGAGAGGCCGCGCGATTGTTTTTGCATAGGGATCCGTGAGCAGCTTTGCCGGATTGAAACGGTGACCGGAGGCCGGATCATAGGGCCCGTAGACACGATACCCATAGAGCCCGCCGGGTCGCGCTTCGGGAAGATAGATATGCCAAACCATGTCGGTCTGTTCGCTTAACCAGATCCGTTCGACCTCTTTATCCGAATCGAGCGAATCAAATAAACAGAGCTGAACACCCGTCGCATGGAGGGAAAAGAGGGCGAAATTCACACCCTTGCCGTCCCATGTGGCACCCAGGGGATAGGGATTCCCACGCGTGGTTTTCACCTGAGGGCCTCGCCGGGGTTTTGTGCCATGCCCAAAACCATGGGGCAATGCTTATACTTATACGATAAGATCGCTGCGATCATAAGGATTCTTATCTCATCAGAAAAAGGATACAATGCGCAAAGGCTGAAAAATCATATCACTCTAGGCCCTTTGGATCAACTGATGAAGCGGGAAAACGTTGCCTATCGCCACCGATTTATGCGCCCTCAAAGCTCACGGAATGGTATTTTGATGGTCTAAAAATTTGACTTTTATAAAGAGAATTTTTGTGCTAGTATAAAAAATCTATTTACCTTGAGTGCCCTCCAAAAGGGCAAACCGCTCGAGAGCCCACATCCAAAATGATACGCCAGGCCCTGACTAGAGTGAAGAAAGAATGATGATGTTATTATTAACATTCAATTCTTTATAGATGAGGATCAAAACAGATGATAGAACCCTTTAAGAAAATTGTTCTTATAGTCGATAGCGATCCAACGGTCTTGAATGAGCTCAAGATGCGCCTGAGCGAGAAATACGAACTGATGCTCCTTGAGCGTGGCGAAGAAACCCTGCAAGCCGTCAGCCAGAAAAACGAATTCAACTTGATTATCCTGGATTACCGACTTTCGGATCAGGACGGGGTGAGCCTCTTTAAAAAGATCCGGCAAGAAAACCGCGTTACGCCAATTATCTTTACCTGTGCACATCCAACCAAAGAAGTCTTAATCCAAATGCTGGCAGTCCGTCCACATGGCTTTATCGAGAAGCCTTATAACATGGATCTCCTGGATCAGAAAGTGGCACGGCTGGTGGGCGCCAATCCTTTCGAACCCGTTCACCAGATGCTCAATATCCCCATCCATTCCTTATCGATTAAAATTTTCCGCGCCATGCAGTTTATCGACCGTCACCACAGCTCTTCGGGTCTTTCCTTAGAAGGTGTCGGCGAGGCGGTTTCTCTCCATCCCAAATATCTTTCGGCCTCCTTCAAAGAAGAGTGCGGCATCGGTTTTCACGACTACTTGATCGAAATCCGAATCTACCGCGCGACCCAGCTGCTGAAAGATCCCCGCAGAATTATCAAGCAAGTCAGCAGTGAAGTCGGGTTTTCCGATCAAGGCTATTTCTGCAAGGTTTTCCAAAATAAGATCGGCCTTTCTCCTTCCATTTATCGCAAAGAATTCCTGGCGAAAAAGAGATAGCCTTCCGGTCGATTTCAAACCACCCGAGCGATTTCCTTCCAAGGAAAGTCCTTCTCAGTGAGGAAACCTCATGCCGGAGCCGAAAGCAGGACGCTTACACAGCGGTATCCGTCCAAGAGATTATCGAATTCATCTCACGGTCCTACCCAAGGAGAGGCGTTTTTTTGGAAACGTGTCGATCGGCTTGGAACTTGATGCCGCGCAGGATGTCCTTCGCCTCCATGCGCTTGACTTAGAAGTCGATCGGGCAACAATCGCTTCCCTCCCTTGCGCGCTTTCCCACGATCCTGCCTCCGAAACCATTACCCTCCGCCCGCCCGAAGCCCTCCCTGCGGGCGAAGCCAGCCTTTCTTTGCACTTTTCCGGGACCTTAAATCGGCACATGCGAGGGCTCTACGAAGCGCATGCCGCCGGAGAAATCTATGCCTTCACGCAATTCGAGGCCACAGACGCCCGTCGGATGTTTCCTTGTTTTGACGAGCCGGGCATGAAGGCGCGCTTTCAATTAAGCGTCACCGTCCCCGCAGACCTCGTCGCCCTCTCGAATATGCCCTTGCTGGAAGAGCGCCTTGAGGGGGAAATGAAGACCCTCCGTTTCGACGAAACTCCCGTCATGTCGACTTATCTTTTGGCATTGGCTGTGGCACGGCTCGAAAAGAAAGAAATTGAAGTCGAGGGTGCCCGCGTCGCCGTTTGGACGCTGCCCGGCCAGATGGGCCTGGGAGACTTTGCCCTCAAGGTAACGGCCGGCGTGCTTCCCCTTTTAAACGACTACTTCGCCCTGCCCTGTCCCACGCCCAAGCTCGACCTCGTTAGCGTGCCGGATTTTGCGATGGGGGCGATGGAGAATTGGGGGGCGATTTTTTTTCGCGATTCGAGACTGCTGCTGGACGAAGCGCACGCCTCCACCACCACGCAGCGGGCCGTGGCCAACGTTATTACCCACGAAATCGTCCATCAGTGGTTTGGCAACCTCGTGACGATGGCATGGTGGGACGACCTTTGGCTCAACGAATCCTTCGCCACTTGGCTGGCCTGTAAAATCGTCGATCAATGGCGTCCGGAGTGGCAGTCTTGGCTGGGATTTCAGGAAGAGAAGGCCGTTCCCCTGGCCTTGGATGCCCTGTACAGCACCCGTCCCATCCGTGCGGCGGTGACGAGCCCTGCCCAAATCGAAGAAATGTTCGATGTCCTCACCTACGAAAAAGGGGCGGCCTGTTTGCGCATGATCGAGCAGTTCGTAGGGGAGACGCCATTTCGTGAAGGCATCCGACGTTATATGAAACGCTATCAATATCAAAACGCCGAGGCCTGCGCCCTTTGGGCCGAACTGTCCGCCGCGTCCGATCGACCGATTTCGGAAATCGCCGAAGATTGGTTTACCCGTCCCGGATTTCCCATGGTGGCTATCGATTCCGAAGGCGAGGGTTTTAACCACATCGTCCTCTCTCAAAGCCGATTCTTTGCCAACGCAGATCATGGGCCTTCGGACGAAACCCCATGGTCGATCCCCCTTTCCCTCCGATATCGCGATGCGGAAGGAACACATAGCTATTCGACCCTTTTAAAGGCGTCCGTTACCCGGCTGTCGCTCCCGGCAACCGGACGGGTGCAATGGGTCTATGGGAATGCAGGAGAATCCGGTTTTTTCCGAAATACCTACGGCGCGCCCCTTGGAGCGGCCTTGCAAGAGGTCTTGCGAACAGAATTGGATGCGGCCGAACGCAGTGGTTATCTCGGACATCTCTGGGCCTTAACTTATCGGGGCGACCTTCCGATCGCCTCCTTTATGGACACGATCGGCCGATTGAAGGGGGACGACACCCGCGTCGTGGTCACGGCGCTTTGTGCCTATCTTGAAATACTTTCCCATCAGCTGCTTCCTTCGTCCGAACGGTCTCGTTTCGCCTCCTTTGTCCGCGGGCTGCTCAATCCCATTTGGAAGACGGTTTTGTGGGATCCGCTTCCAGGGGAAGACGACGATCGGCGATGGCTTCGCGCCGATCTCCTCTGGACGCTGGGGACAGTTGGACAGGACGACGACATTCTCTCGGAACTCCCGAGGCGGCAAACCCGTTATCAAGCCAAAGCCGATTCGCTCGATCCCACCTTGCTCACGGCCTTCATCCGCCTCTGCGCCCATTCGGATGGCGGCACCCGTTTCGATTTCTATCTCGGCAAATTCGAGCGGAGCGTGTCCCCCGAAGAACGCGACCGCTATTTAATCGCCTTGGCCGATTTTAGTAAGCCGGCCCTCGCGCGAAAGTTTTTGGCTTATACCCTCACGGAGGCCGTGCGGCCGCAAGATGTCTGGAAGCCCATGCGCAGCCTCTTGTCGCACCCGGCCGTCCAGGGCGAAGCCTGGACATATCTCAAAGCGAATTGGCTGGCATTCAAAACGAAAGGGGGAAGTATCGGCGCGCAAAGGATGATTCAAGCCACGCGTTCCCTCTGGCGCAGCGACTGGCATGACGAGGTGAAGGCGTTTTTTTCTCTCCCGGAGAACCGGGTGCCTTCTGCGGAACGCGCTTTTGCGCAGACCCTGGAATTTATTCAATTGGGGATAGGGTTTAAGGAAAGACAGGCGCAAGGGCTTTCAGACTGGCTTCGCAATAACGTCAAAGTCCCCTAGTCGGTTTGTGAAACATCGGACGAGTTAGGCCTTTTTTCTTGCCGCCGGATACTGTCCATCCAAATATAAAGACGCACCATCCGGACATTGAAGATATATTCCCCTTTCACTTCACCAGACCGGATCACATTTAATTTCTTCATCTTTTGGAGGAAATTGTTGAATTTGCCTTTTTCGCTCTCGGTCAGGTCGGAATCGACTTGCGCCTTTGTGAAACGCATTTCATCGGGACCCATCTTTGCGATTTTGACTAAGATGGACTGATAATCGGCACTGCGCAGCGCTTTATAGACCTGTTGATCGACGTATTTTTGGCCGACATCTTCAGCCGCTAGATAAACGGCATACTTCGCCTCTTTTTCGTCGATGATTCCGTCTTGGTCAATCCAGTAAGCTGCGTCACCCACCAAATGCATGATCTTTGGGAAGCCGGCCGAATATCGAATGAGTATCTGCATTGCCTCCGGTTTAACAGAGATTTGAACTGAGTTAAAGGCGCGGCTGAAAAACTCCTTCATTTCTTCTTTGCTCATGACTTCGATTTCAATGATATCGAAGATCCGATCAATCGGCTGGTGTTTTTGGATCATTTCCCGTCGGCGCTCTTCTACTCCGCAGAGCATCAGAAACAACGGCAACGGTTTCTGAGACACGGCATTGGTATCTACAAGTCCTTTAATAAAATGGGCAAACTGCGCATCTGCAGTAATTCCGTTAATCTCATCCAGAATAAGGAGGACGCCCTTGACTCCGGTGTCCTCCAGCCGTTTTGTCGCCTCGGAAAGAAATCCTAACATTCCAAAAGGGCTGGAAAGATTGGGAGCGTCTTGTCTGAGCGCTTCCGCATTAATCGTAAATCCAAAGAGTTCCTGTTTGCCGATATATTTAGCCAACCACTGACGAACCTTTTCCGATCTTTTCGGATCGAAAGCGCCTGAACGCAATGTGGCTTCCAAGACGGCAGAGGCGACATCCGACAGACTCCTGGCTCCACCCAGTGGGGCATAAATTCCGTGAAGTCCATAAGATTTTTCAGCAAGCGACCGAACAAAGCTCGCAATAGAGCTTTTTCCGATGCCATATTCGCCCTGAATAAACATGGCAACCGGCTTGCCTGAGGCCACTTGCCCCACACCCCGGGTCAAGATCCTTTCAATTTGCGTGGCTCTGCCGACAAAGAGTTCTACCGGAACCGGTTGCCCAGGGTAAAAAGGGCTCTTTCCCTTGGCTGTTTCTGCCATCGTTTCTTCCTAATCCAGAAGGGGGTCTCATTCGTTCACAACGAGACGTGGTTATCGTCATGATGGGGATAACGGTTAAAGCAAAAGCAAACTATCACAACAGCATTATTATTGCGATACCCTCTCTGCACTGAAGGGGAATGGGGTAACGATCTATGGCCACTTTTTACCGGGTCAGTGGCTTGTACTTGATCCGGTGGATGTTCTTTAAGATATTATGAATCTCTCACCCGATCGCTCATCCACTGGGCAAGTTGAAGGTAGCGCTTAATCGATGCCGCATCGTGATCGGAAACTTCGGTAAACTGTGTCCCATAACGGCGGATGCGATTGGATTGCTGAAAATCGTCCACCCAGATAATCTTGGCATCGACAGGAACGGTCTTCCAGCTTGGCGAAAAAAGCGAGGGGATCGGGATGTGCAGTTTAAGATGAATCTTCGATCCCAGCGGAAGCGATTCGTCCAAGGTGAGCATGAGCCCGTATTCGCCGACGGCCAAGGCAAGGCCTTCACGAAAGGGCTCGCCTTTTTCTTTTAAGAAGTATTCGACTGGAAGAGAGATGCCGTCGAGTCGCTTCGTCGCCCTTTTGTCCTGTAGATGCCGTAAGTTCATGCGCAGATCGCCTCCCTTCTAATCCCTTCCGCGACCAGCGCGACCCGACGGCTGGCTTTCACGTCATGCACCCTCAATATCCGAGCCCCTTGAAATACGGCGATCGCCACGGCCGCGGCCGTCCCTTCCATGCGATCCTCGGGAGGCAATTTGAGCAGGGCGCCGATAAAAGATTTTCTTGAGGGGCCGACGAGGATCGGAAGCCCCAGCGCAGTAAAGATATGGAGACGGCGCAGGAGGATCAGGTTGTGCTTGGCCGTTTTACCGAATCCGATTCCGGGATCGATCGCGATGCGATTCCTGGAAATCTTAGACCGGCTCGCCCGGCGGATTTGTTTGCCGAAATGTCGATAGATTTCTTTCATGATGTTTTCGTAACGGGGCGCGATTTGCATGGTTTGGGGACTGCCTTTCGCATGCATAAAAATGAGACCGTTATTCCCTCTCGCCGCGAGGGAAAACATCTTGGGGTCGTGGCTGAAACCGCTGACATCGTTGACGATGGAGGCCCCCGCCTCTTGGGCGCGCCGGACGACCTCCGATTTTCGGGAGTCGATAGAAATAGGAATGGAAATTTTATTCGCCAAGGCTTCGATCACGGGAAGGACACGCCGACACTCTTCTTCTAGCGACACCTCCACTGCCCCCGGGCGTGTCGATTCCCCGCCGATATCGACAATGTCTGCCCCTTCGTCCGCAAGGCGAAGGGCATGGTCAACGCCTTTTCGTTTGCCTAAAAAAAGACCGCCGTCCGAAAAAGAATCGGGGGTGAGGTTGAGCACCCCCATGATAAGGGGGCGTTTTTTATAGTTGAGGAGGTGGCCGCCGCAACGCCAAAGACCGGTCGATTTCTTTTCGACCGAGAGGGAAACGACGTCTATAATCCGAGCGGCCTGCCTATCTATCGTCCCCCGTGACATCCGAAAACGATCGTTATGCGGGGACCGCTGACGCGGAGGGGGGCGGTGTGATCGAGGCCTTGACGATGTCTTCGATCTCCCGCGCATTCAGGGTTTCCTTTTCGAGCAAGGCTTCGGCCAAAGCCTTTAAGGTCTTCATATTTTCTGTAATCAATTTTTTGGCGCGGTCGTAGTTCTCGATAATGAGGCGTTTGACCTCCCGATCGATTTCGATGGCCGTCGTCTCGGAATAATCGCGGTGCTGGGAAATCTCGCGCCCTAAAAAGATCTCCTGTTCCTTTTTTCCAAAAGTCAGAGGGCCCATTTTCTCGCTCATGCCCCATTCGCAGACCATTTTCCGGGCCAGGTCGGTGGCCCGTTCGATGTCGTTGCCGGCCCCAGTGGTCATGTGCTTGAGGACCAACTCTTCGGCCACGCGCCCGCCCATCATAATGGCGATGGTGTTGTATAGGAACTCTTTCTGAAAATTATGCCGGTCGTCCGTGGGCAGCTGCATGGTCACGCCGAGGGCCCGGCCACGGGGAATAATCGTGACTTTGTGGATGGGGTCCGTTCCAGGCAGCAGCTTGGCGATGAGGGTATGGCCCGCCTCGTGATAGGCGGTGACCTTTTTTTCCTCTTCGGTTAAGACCATGCTTTTGCGTTCGACCCCCATCAGGACCTTGTCTTTTGCATCTTCGAGATCGACCATTTCGACCACGGTCTTATTCCGCCGAGCGGCAAGCAGGGCCGCTTCGTTGACGAGATTTTCGAGGTCGGCCCCGGCGAATCCGGGCGTGCCCCGGGCGATGATTTCAAGGCCCACGTTGGGGCCGAGGGGAATTTTCTTCGTATGCACTTTTAGAATTTCTTCTCGTCCCCTCACGTCCGGACGACTGACGACGATCTGGCGATCGAAGCGTCCGGGGCGTAGAAGCGCCGGATCGAGAACATCGGGCCGGTTGGTCGCTGCGATTAAAATAACGCCTTCAGAGGTTTCAAAACCGTCCATTTCAACCAAGAGTTGGTTAAGCGTCTGTTCGCGTTCGTCGTGCCCTCCCCCAAGCCCAGCGCCACGATGCCGCCCCACGGCGTCGATTTCGTCGATAAAGATAATACAGGGCGCGTGTTTTTTACCCTGTTCGAAAAGATCTCTCACCCGTGAGGCGCCGACGCCGACAAACATCTCGACAAAGTCAGAACCGGAAATCGAAAAAAAGGGAACACCCGCTTCGCCCGCGATGGCTTTGGCGAGCAGGGTTTTACCCGTTCCCGGAGGTCCAACCACCAGCACGCCTTTGGGAATCCGTCCCCCCAACTTTTGGAATTTGGGTGGGTCTTTTAAAAACTCGATGATCTCTTCGACCTCTGCCTTGGCCTCCTCAATACCGGCGACATCCGAAAAAGTAATCTTCTTTTTTTCTTCCGATAAGAGCCTGGCCTTGCTCTTGCCGAAAGAGAGGGCCTTGTTGCCGCCCATCTGCATCTGCCGCATAAAAAAGACCCAGAGACCGATAAACAGAATGAAAGGCCCCCATGTCATTAAGAAGGTAATGTACCAAGGCGGCGCATCGGGCGGTTTTGCGATGATGCGGACATTGCGGTCGCGGAGGGTTTTGACCAGGTCGGGATAGTCGGCGGTGTAGGTCTTGAAATTGGTGCCGTCCTTAAGGATACCGCTAATAAAATTATCGCGGATCGTGACTTCGGAGACTTCTCCTTTTTCGGTTTTGATCATAAAGTCCGAAAAGATGATCTCGTCTTCGATCGGGCGGGATGTCGTGCTGAATAGATTGAAGAGCAAGATCATAAAAAGCCCGACAACGATCCAAAGGGCAAGGTTTTTTATCCGAGGATTCATCTACCCCTCCAAAAAGATTTGCATAATTACCCTAAATTCTAGCATACCGTTCGTACCGAAGACAATCTCCAAAATCCCGCAATTGCGTGCTCGAAGGCCAAGCCGCCGAAAATGAAGCCGGAGGCTCCACTCCGAGGACGCACATGAGCGCGGCACTTATTCTTCCGTTACATTGTCCAGTGCCGCAATATAAGGTAGATTACGGTATTTATTTTGGTAATCGAGGCCATAGCCGACGACGAATTTATTGGGCACCGAAAAACCGACATAGTCTACCGCAACTTCTATTTTTCGCCGCTCGGTTTTATCCAAAAGGGCGCAGAATCGAAGCGATGCCGGCTTCCGCGACATCATCGCCTCCTTGAGGAAGGTCAGGGTGTAGCCGGAATCGACGATATCTTCAACAATGAGGACCTCTTGCCCTTTAATGTCGGTCGAAATATCCGAAACGATTTCGATCGTACCGCCATCGGCACGCCTTTTGTCTCTGTGACGTGCGACCTTCATGAAATCCACATGGAGCGGGATGGGAATGGCACGGCAGAGGTCGGCAAAAAAGGCAAAGGCGCCCTTCAGAACACCGATCATCAAGAGATCTTTATCCTGATAGTCTCTGGCGATTTGAAGGCCGAGCGTCTTGACGCGTCTCCGCATCGCTTCCTGCGTGATCATCGGTTTTCCGAAGAGTCTTCTTTCCACTGTCCCGATCAGTATCCTTTCTTTATTCGTTTCCGTTCGGCTTGAACCGTTAAGGTCAAGATGCGCAGGGTGCTGTGAGTTACCCGGAAACGCTCATCGGCCCGAAGGCCCACCACCCACAAAATCCCCTGGGGACAAGCCAACACCGCTTGCAGGCGACGCTTGGACTGAGGGATTTTGGCATCGACAAAAAAATCTTGGAGTTTTTTACGCTGTCCCCGCATCCCCAAAGGAGCGAACCGGTCTCCCGCTTGCCAATTCCGGAGGAACAAAGGGAAACGCAGCTTATCAAAGTCGAAAGAAGCGATGCAAGGGGAAAGGGCGACAGAAGGACTGAAATTTGAAGAAATCTTCATTTGAAGGCCCCATTCAGGGAGGTCGATCCACGTACCGAATAAGTTGTCGGAATAAGAGGCTCCGATTTCGTAGAGAATCCGCTCCTGTTTTTCGAGCGCCCGCCCCCCGAGTGCCTCTTGCGACGGCCTCCTCTTGGGGCGCCGTACCCTGGATCGCTGTTCTTGCCCGATATGGAGACGCGATCCCTGCTTCTTGGCTTTTAATCCCCGGGGAAACAAGTGGGTCCTCTCCCCGAATGCGGGCATGACATCCAGCCGCAGGGTTTCAATAGATTCGAAGTCGATCCCCTCCCCATTTCCGAGTAATTTTTCGATGCCCCATCGAAGGGCTCGTCGCTGAAGGGCCGGATGGAGCGCCTGGAGTTTTTCGATGTTGAAGCTCAGCCCCGGCCCATCCGTTTCGATCTCGATCCCCGGAAGGAGCGCCTGCATCGCCTGATGCACGAAGTCGTTTTCGTCACGTAAGAGCATGGCCTCCCGGCAAAAGGCCTCCTTGATCTTGGGGTTGTATTGCTCCAAGATGGGCAAGAGGGCATGGCGTATCCGATTCCTCTGGTAAACCGGCTTCCGGTTGGAGGGATCTTCGATATAGGGGATCTTTTCTTGTGAAAGCAGGCCTAAGATTTCTTTACGTGTTCCCCTTAAAAGGGGCCGGATGATCCCACCTTCGCGCCGCTCCGGGATGCCGCCGAGGCCTTCCACTCCTGCGCCTCTAAGGATGCGCATTAAAAAGGTTTCCGCTTGGTCGTCTGCCGTATGGCCTAAGGCAATCCAAGACGCAGAAACCGCGTGGGCCACCTCTTTAAAGAAGCGATAGCGCACCGCCCGCGCCGCCGCCTGAATTGATGCCTTTCCTTTTGTGGGCCTGGGCAAAACCGATCGCTTTTCCGAAGTCAAGGGAAGCCTCCAGTCTTTACACAGCCTTTCGACAAAACGGGCTTCTTCCTCAGCTTCGGGACGCAGGCCGTGATTCAGGTGGGCGACATGAATCGATAAGGGATGCGCGGGAAAGAGCGCCTTTAATAGATAAAGAAGGCAGACCGAATCCGGCCCGCCCGACACCGCAACAAGGACCTTGTCGCCCGGCTTCAGGGAAAAACGATGGATGGCCCGTACAAATGTATTGCTGAGACTGTTTTTGGTCTCTGGCTCGTGCCTTACTTTATTTTTCTCGGGGCTATAAACGAAAATAAGCGGCTCGGCAGCCGGGGTGCTGTCCATCTTTAAAGGGTTTCCGTTTTTAAGGAAGCGTGTGTCCAAAATCGGGTCTGAAGTCGTCTGCGTTTCACGGCCCCGGAAAAGGCCATCGCCCCACTTGATCTATCGAATTCCGGGAGGGACCGTCTATTCAAATCTTCCCAAGATGGCTTTTGCTCGATCGGCATCGTAGCCCATCTGTTTGACTAAGGCCTCGGCGTTATCGAAGCGTTGGTCCTCCCGGACTTTTTCGATGAAGGTAATGCGAATCCGTTGTTCGTAGAGGTCTGCATTGAAGTTAAACAAATGCACTTCAATACGGGGGGCTTTGTTTTCGAAGGTGGGTTTCGAACCGACATAGGCGACCCCGCTTAGGGTGCCATAATCCTTCCCTTTGAAACAGTCGACGCGAACGGCATAAATCCCGTCTTTCGGAGCCACCTCGTTGGGAAGCGGGATATTGGCGGTTGGGTAGTCGATGGATTTTCCGTGCCCGTCCCCGTGCATCACCTTACCCTCGAGCGTGTAGGGTTTGCCCAACATCTTTCCCGCTAAAACGACATCCCCATCCTGTATGAGTTGCCGGATGAGGGAGGAGCTCACCGTTTTTCCATCGATGATCACGGGCTCCTGAGGGCTGACCTTAAAACCGAAGGTAAGGCCGTAGGCGATCAGATCTTCGACCGAACCGGCTCGGTCCTTTCCGAATCTAAAATTCTTCCCGACAACGACCTCCTTGCACCCAATTTTCTCTTTGAGGAAAAATTCTGCAAATTTTTCAGGCGAATACTCGGCAAAGGACTTGTTGAAATCGGCGACGTAACCGACGTCGATCCCTGCATTTTCCACAAGCCGCATCTTTACTTGAAAGGGATTGAGCAACTTAATTTTTTTTTCGGGATGAAGCATTCTTATCGGATGGGGTTCGAAGGTCAAGACCACGGAGGTCCCGCCTTTTTCCACGGCCCTTTTAACGGTCTGGGATAAAATGGCCTGATGCCCTAAGTGATTGCCGTCGAAGTTTCCGATCGCGACGACCGGATAGTCCGGAATGGTTTTAAAATTTACGGAACCGATGACCAGTTTCATCATTTCAATTTACCCTTCGAATCTAAATTGAGCGAAGTCTTTCGCAAAGTAGCTGAGAATTATATCCGCACCCGCGCGCTTTATCGACAAGAGCGATTCGGCGATCGTTCGTGCCTCGTCGATCCAGCCTTTTTGGGCTGCCGCCTTGATCATCGCGTATTCTCCGCTGACCTGGTAGGCGGCAATGGGCACATCGAAGCGGTCCCGAATGTCTCGAATAATATCCAAATAAGGGAGCGCCGGCTTCACCATAACGATATCGGCCCCTTCTTCAATATCGAGGGCAACTTCCCGAATCGCCTCTCGGCGGTTGGCCGGATCCATTTGATAGCTTTTCCGGTCGCCAAATTGCGGCGTCGAGTCGGCCGCATCGCGAAAAGGGGCGTAAAAACAAGAGGCATATTTTGCGGCATAGGACAGAATCGGCAAGTCGCGATAGCCGCTTTCGTCGAGCGCCGAACGGATTGCCGCGACCCGGCCGTCCATCATGTCGGAGGGCGCCACGAGATCGGCGCCCGCCTGCGCGTGCGTCAGGGCCATTTTGGCGAGCAATTCCAGCGTTTCGTCATTTAAAATCTTGCCGTCTTTCACGAGGCCGCAATGCCCGTGCGAGGTATATTCGTCGATACAGACATCGGTAATCACCAAGATCTCGGGCGTTTTGTCTTTGATCGCGCGGACGGCGCGTTGCACAATGCCATCGGGATCGAATCCTTCCGAGCCGTACGCGTCTTTGACTTTGGGAATACCGAAAAGGGTGACGGCCGGAATACCCAAGCGATGGGCCTCTGCGCAGACCTTCACCAATTCCGGAACGCTCAGACGATATTGTCCGGGCATCGAGGGAATTTCGTCCTTGCCGCTTCTTCCATGCTTCACAAAAAGAGGCAAGACGAGTTGATCGACTGAAAGACGAGTCTCCTGGACCAGCTGCCGAAGGGCGGGCTCTTGCCGCAATCTGCGCAGTCGCTGTGTTGGAAAAGCCAGACTTTCCTCCTCATCTGTTAGGGCGTGGAAAAACGGAAACGGGGCGCTTCTAAAATGAATTCGAGAGCGACCGCACGGCCTTAGAGACGCGTGGTCGGCTGTCTTGTTGAAACCCCAAGCACGTTGAAGTTTACCTCTTTTTTATAAAATAATCTACAATCTCGTCGGCGAAAGCAGAAAAGGTATACTCTTTGGGCAAGAGCACAACATTGAGGCCGTATTCCTCTGCCGTTTGCGCCGTAATGGGTCCGATGCAGGCCACTGGCGTTCGTTTTACCCAAGTCTCCAGCGCCTGCTTTCCAATCAGGTCGATAAAATTCCGCACGGTCGAGGAACTGGCAAAGGTCAATAGGTCGATGCTGCACCGCTCGCGGAGGGCATCGAGCGCTTGGGGCGCAGGCCTTGGCCGACACGCCCGATAAACCGGCACCACATCGACTCTACCGCCCAGCTTTTCAATTTCTTCGGGCAAAATCTCTCTGGCTTCCATCGCCCTCGGGAGTAAAAAACGCTTCCCGCGGATCCCTTGCTCCTGCAAGCTTTCGAGAAGGCCTTCCGCTTTAAATTCCGTGGGCACGCAGTCGACTTTCATGCCCCAGTCTTCGATGGCCTTCGCCGTCCGGGAGCCGATTGCGCACAGTGAGATACCTTTTAGGATTCTCAAGTCTTTACCCAATTCCCTCAGCCGTTTTTTAAAATAGGCGACCCCATTCACCGATGTAAAAATCAAGACATCATATTTCTCGATCTGGCCAATGGCGGCATCGACGGCATCCCACGTTGGTGGGGGAAGGATCTCGAGAGTCGGGAGGGAAATCGCCTCGGCGCCCAAATCTGACAGCCGGTCGAGGAATTCGGCCGCCTGTTCCCGAGCCCGGGTCACCACGATCCGCTTCCCAAACAGGGGCCGGGTTTCAAACCAGTTGAAATGCTTTCGGAGCGAAACGACCTCGCCGACAACGATGACGACCGGGGGATGAATGGCCGCTTTGGCGGCTTTCTCGACAATATCCGCTAAGGTGCCAATCACGCTGCGCTGAATGGGGTGGCTTCCCCATTCTATTAAGGCGACCGGTGTGATGGAGATCCGGCCGTGCCGGATCAACTGATCGACAATGTTGGACAGATTCCCCATGGCCATCAGAAAAACGAGGGTGTCCGCCCCCGTGGCGAGCTTTTCCCAGTTGAGATGGCTCTCCGCTTTACTTGGATCTTCGTGACCCGTAATTAAAGTCACCGACGAGGCGAGGTCACGGTGCGTCAACGGGATTCCGGCATAACTGGGCACGGCCATCGCCGAGCTAATCCCTGGAATCACCTCGAAGAGAATCGCTGCGGCGGCGAGGGCCTCGACCTCCTCCCCGCCCCGGCCAAAGATAAAGGGATCGCCCCCTTTCAAGCGGACGACGGACTTCCCCCTCCGGGCGGCCTCAATCATGATGCGGTTGATCTTGTCTTGATGCTCCGAGCTCCGCGACCCGCCTTTTTTCCCGACATAGATTTTCTCCGCGCCTTCTGGCGCCATCGCCAGCAATTTGGGATTGGCGAGGTAATCGTAGATAACGGTATCCGCGATTTCGAGCAGTTCCCGCCCGCGCAAGGTGATCAGCTTCGGATCGCCCGGCCCCGCACCGACCAGATAGACTTTTCCGATGTGTTCCAACTTCGACAATTGCGTTTCTCTGTGTTGAAGGATGACGCCGATCCTACGACAGAAATCGTATGGAAGCATATCGGCGTAAAGCCTGTGGGTCAACTAAAAAAGGCTCGGGAGATCGTTAGCGTGCGGCCGGGCTCCCGCGCCTCATTTCCTGAAGATTCAATAGTAGGGTTTCGAGGGAAAGTTGACGGTTGACGTTTCGGCTTTGGGCATGATGCAGGGCTTGCAGCATGTTCAGGATGTTCAATATTTCGTCCGAATCCATCGCGGCGGCCCAACGCTTCGTCTCTTCGTAACGCCAGGAATAGAGAAGCATCGAAGGGTCGAGATGGGAGATGCCGGGGAGCGACTTGATGACGAGCAAGTCGCGAAACCAGTTAAAGAGATAGGACAGGGCGGCATCGAAACCCTCGGCGTCTTTTCCAAAATCGGCGGCGGCTTGGAAGAGGTCGCCGTCCGCGACCAGTCGGTGCCGATCTTCGTCCAAAGCCCGCGCGGTTTCGACTTCCAGACCGAAGGCCTCTCCGAGTCGTCCGTTCGCGAAGGCCGCCACCAAGCGGGCCTCCGACATCGTCCAACCTTTCTTTTCCATTAAGATAGAAATCACGTGAGAAAGACTCAGGGGCTGAAAAGTGATTTTTTGGCATCGCGAAAGCAGCGTGGGCCGCAAGGCCGATGCGCGCGCGCTAATCAGGATGATGATCGCGTAGGGCGGCGGCTCCTCAAGGGTTTTAAGCAGACTATTGGCCGCGGCGTCGTTCATTTTTTCGGCGGGATCAATGAGGACGATTTTCTTCGGCCCATCGAAGGGTTTGATCACAATTTGGGATTGAAGCGCGCGGATTTGATCGATTTTAATGGAAGGACCCTCCGGTTCGACTACGGAGTAACCGGGGTGGTTGCCGTCTTGCATCTTGCGGCAGGTGAGGCAGTGGCCGCAGGGCTCGATTTCTTCGTCCTTCGAATCCTTTACCGCCTTGGCCAGACGGCAAAACAGGGCTTGGGCGAAAATCTCGGCGGTCTTTCGCTTGCCGATGCCTTCGTCGCCCTCGAACAAGAGGGCCTGGGGAAGGGCCTTGTTTCTGATAAACGATTGCAGGATGCGGATGCTGCGGCCTTGCCCGATCAGCTCACGAAAAAAAGGCATCGGTCCGCTCCCGTATTTTCGCCGCAACCGCTTCGACCGCGGCATCGGCATCGATCACCACAATTCGTTTCGGGTTCGCCTGGGCCAATTCGGCATAACCGCGCTGCACCGCCTCGTGAAATTGAAGCTGTTCTTCGTCGAGACGGTTGGTTTCGCCCCGCGCTGTCAGTCGTACTAGGGCCTTTTTTACGTCCATTTGGAGCAAAAAGGTCAGGTCCGGGCCAAGACCTTGGGAGGCGAAGCGGGCCATGGCTTCGATCTCGGATTTTGGCAGGCCGCGGCCTGCGCCCTGGTAGGCCAGGGTCGCATCGGTGAAGCGGTCGCACAAAACGATCTTGCCGGCGGCGAGGGCAGGCCGGATGACTTCCGCCATATGTTGGGCCCGGCTGGCGAGATAAAGAAAGAGTTCGGCTTTGGGGTCCATCGGAAACGCTCCCGGCCCCTCGCCGTCCGGCTTCTCCAAGATGAGCGCGCGGATGCGGTCGGCCAGTTTCGTCCCGCCGGGCTCGCGGGTTCGGACGAGCGAATATCCCCGTTTGGCCAAGTCGTCCGCCAAGAGGGCGAGCTGGGTGCTCTTCCCGCTCCCTTCGCCGCCTTCGAATGTGATAAATTGCCCGCGCATAACTGCCGCATCATAAAGGAGCGCCTGAGAATTATCAACGCCGTATAGCGGTTTTTCGGCGGCACAAAGAGAGAAAAGTTCCGGTCAACCCGTCCGTGCTACCTGCGAATTCGAATTTTTGTCCCGCCATACAAATCTTCAAAAAAGGAGAAATTGATGAAAAAAAGTGGGCCGCAAACCTCGAATAATAAAAGACCGATCGGCTCAATAATACCCTGAGCAATAGAACGAAAGGGCTCGGCAGCGCGGAGACCTTCGTCGCGGCGATTCGGCTGTGGGCTTCATGCGAAACGCACGAAAGCTTAGGTTTCGATGATTTTTTTTCGGAGGATGAGGATTTCGAGGGACAGGGCGCATTTGGCGATGAGTTTTTTGATGACCTCGATGTGACCGATCTTCGCCCGGGAAAAGAAGTTGTCCCCATAAAACACGCAGACAATATGACCTTTGATACACATGGGAAAGACAACCACCTGCGGAGGGAATTGGATATCGAGGGCGCCGACAAATTTTTCCATCCCGGCAGGCATCATGGGGCCGTTGTAAAAGGTTTTATTTTTGATCACCTCTTCAAACCAAGGCAGATCGGTGGGATTCAACTCATCGAGGCTGTTGGCTTCTTCCTCGGGCAGGCTGATCCATAGGTTGAGCTTCCCTTTTTTCATCGAAAAGCAATAGACCCGCTCTAAAAAGAGGGCGAGATAGCTCATTAAAATATGGATCGCTTGGTCGCGGTCCTGAACCAGCAAGAGATCTTTTTTCGCCAACTCGATATACAGTTTCGCCTGGTCGGCATCGAGTTGCGTCCCATCTTCGTTTCCGGTGGCGGCCTTGAGCTTGTTCCGCTCCTTGTATAGGAGATTGGAGAACCGGGGCTTGGTGTCGGAGTGATAATATTTTTTCAGAAAGGATTGAATCCGGACCTCCGAGGCGACATGGAATTGAACCTTGTAGGATTTTAATTCCTCAAGTTCCTCGATCTCCGGCGTCATGATCGGATTGGCGACCGCAATTTTTATCACACTGTTTTCGCAGGCGAAGGGGATCATCTCATACTCAATCGCGAGGCTGCGCGAGATGAGGTGCAAGACCGATTTTTCGATTTGGGCAAGGTGGACTTGAGAGACAATCGGAAGTTGAAATTGCTCGCTCAGAAAATGAGTGAGCTCCTCTTCGCTGATATAGCCCAGCTCGATGAGATTGGTCCCGAGTCGGCCCCCTTCGGTAATCTGCGATTCCAGGACCGTCAGCAGCTGATCTTCGGTAATTTTATTCGCGGAGATTAAAAGCTCGCCAAGAAGACCGTTCATCGATTTTTCACAGGTTAGAGGACTGTATAAAAATTAGCACAAAGCCTTGTTTTGTCAAATCGAAAGGAGAGTTCTTATCCACGGGGCACCAGACAAACCCAGCCCCAAAGTCCTTTATTTCACTTAAAATATCCGATATAAAAAAAGAAATTTGTACAGAACAATAGGGAGACCCGTCCCCCGCGACCGGAAGAACGGTTTCCGGAGGGATGGACGGGAAGAAAACAATCCCTATTTAGAGTTTTTGTTCATAAAATAAGGACGCGGAGAAAAAAATACATGCCCGCGCCGTCACCGGCTCGAGGGAAAGTAAACAAGCATAGGCGATAGCGAGTCGATGAACTGGGCCTGTCCTGACCAAGCGCTTAGACTCAAGCTGTCCTTCTTTGATCATGCACCCCGTCCTCCAATTTGATTATCCATAGAAAAAAAGCTTATAGTTCAAGCAATTTCAGGGGCAGCTTAGCGCCTGATCGATCGCCGCTTGCCCCCTCAATTCCATTGGGAGTGGACGGGTTTGGGACAATCGGTTTCAGTCGCTAGGCAAGCCTGAGGCACTGCCCTTTGGAAAGCGGTAAAACAATACGTGAGCCCGTCTTGATTGAGCCTTAACTTCTCTGCAAAACATTTTTCGAAGCTTCCTAAAATCCTGCAATTTATCGTTGTGTATGTCGGCAGCCTGACGGCCTTATTTGTGGTCTTGCGACTGGTTTTTTGGATCGCATACGACGATGCCAAGTCGCCGCTCCCGACGACCGATTTCATTCATGCGATGTGGCTGGGTTTTCGCTTCGATCTTCGTATCACCATCGCGACGATCTTGCCGCTGTTTTTTTTAGGGTGGATGAAGTGGCTGAATCCCTTCCGCTCGAAGAGGTCGGGGGCGATTTGGCGGACCTACTTCGCCATCGTTTTTACGGCAATCGCCCTGTTTTACATCGTCGATTTCGGACACTACGCCTACTTGAATTCGCGCCTTAATTTTACGGCGACGCGCTTATTGGAAAATGCGGCGATCTCGGCGGAGATGGTTTGGGAGAGCTATCCCGTATTGTGGATTTTAGCCGCCTACATCGCTGCCGTCTCCGTATTTGTTTACTTACTCAACCGTTTGTATGCCCGCCTGGCCATGCGGCCCTCCGTTATATTAAAGACCGGGCAGGGCGTGTTGGTGGGGCTGAGCTCCTTTCTGCTCGTCGCCTTGGGCGCGCACAGCAAGTTTTCACAATATCCCCTGAGATGGTCCGAAGCGGCCTTCAGCCAGCACCCCTTCGCGGCGCAGTTGAGCTACAATCCGGTACACTATTTTTTCGATACCTGGAAAAACGGCCGAATCACTTACAGTGTCGAAGACACGCGAAGCCATTACGATGTCATGGCGGAATTTTTAGGCGTGAAAGAGAAAGACCCGGCGGCCTTAAACTATCAGCGCCATGTCCTTCCGCCTAAAGGCATTGGAGGGAAGCCGAATATTATTTTGATTCTGGTCGAATCCTATGCCTCGCAAAAAACATCCGTGTCGGGCAATCCCCTCGACCCGACGCCCTTTACGAAACAGGTCGCCGACGAAGGCTATTATTTTAAAAACTTTTTCACTCCGTCCACCGGAACGGCACGCTCTGTATTCACCACCATTACCGGCATGCCCGATGTCGAGATCCATGGCACATCGAGCCGCAATCCCCTGGTCGTTGACCAGCATAGCATCATGAATCAATTCGAGGGTTACGAGAAATATTATTTTATCGGCGGTTCGGCTTCATGGGGAAATATCCGCGGGATCTTGACAAAAAACATCGAAAACCTGCATTTGTATGAGGAGGACGATTACAGCGCGCCCCGCAACGATGTCTGGGGCATATCGGATATCGATCTTTTTCGCGAGGCCCACGCGGTGTTGGAAAAAGAGAAAAAACCCTTCATCGCCATTATCCAAACCTCCGGAAACCATCGCCCTTATACAATTCCGGACAATGCCTACGGCTTCGAACTGAAGCATCCCGGCGATGAACAATTGGCACGTTACGGTTTTCAGCAGGATCAGGAATATAACGCTTTTCGTTTAGCCGATTACTCCATCGCGCATTTTGCCGGACTGGCCAAGGCGGCGGGCTATGACCAACATACCCTTTTCGCTTTATGGGGCGATCACGGCATTGACGGCACGGTCGGCGAACATGCGATCAAAGGAGACAGCACCTCCTACCTTGGCCTGGTCTCGCTCCGCGTGCCTTTCATCATCTGGTCTCCAGGCTTAATCAAAACGCCGAAAATTTATGATACAGTGGTGTCGGAGGTGGATATTTTGCCGAGCATTGCCGGCCTGATTGGGCAACCCTATACCTCCACCACCATGGGACGCGATGTGTTCGATGAAAGCTACGCGGATGCACGCTATGCCTTTACCATCCTCCATTCCAACCCTCCGCGGATTGGGATGGTCGGAAAAGAATACTATTTCTATATGTTGTCGGATGGAACACAGGCGGGGCTGCACAGCATTTATAGCGACAATCCGCTGGAGGACCTCAGTCCAAAGCATCCCGAATTGGCTAAAAAACTTAAGGCGCTGTCTTTAGCCTACTATACAACGGCTCAATACATGCTCTATCACAATAAAGAAGGCCAGGTAAAGCCGGCGGGCTCATAGACCGCACTCTTTTTTACAATACGAGAACCCCATGAAAAAAGCAGCGAAAATATTTTTGTTGGTGGCCGCGATCATCGGCATTCCCTATGTCTGGTGGGTCCATTTTAATTACCGTTTTGCGGCCGTGGTCGAAAACAAGGTTTACAAATCGGGGGCCATCCCGCCCGATAAGATTTCCGATTATATCAATGAGTACAAGATCAAAACGGTCGTCGATTTAAGGCACCCCGAACTCCACGATGCCTTAAACCGTGGAAACCAGGACGACATCGACAGAGAAAGAGAGGCCATCGAAAGGCTTCCCGGCGTACGGCATATCAATATTCCATCCGATCAAGTGCCGAATAAAGAAACCCTCACGAAGTTTTTTGCGGTGATGGACGACAGCGCGTCTTACCCGGTGCTGATTCATTGTTCCCATGGAACCGGCAGGGCCATGATCTATTCGGCGCTCTACAGAATAGAATATGAAGGCTTTTCGAATGAGGTTGCCCGAGCGAAGACCCGGGTGCTCTTATACGGGAGCAGCTTCGATAAAGGAAAAGGCAAAGGGGATTTTCTAATCAATTACAAATCCAGAAAAGAAGGCGCCCTGAGCACCTTGAATGGCTTGGATCCTGAAAACCTGGAATCGCTCAATCTCTTCATCGCGATGGCACCCTTGCCGTCCTAAATCAAGCGAGACGATTCCTTATTTCCCGCTTTACACGATTCCCCCGATTATTTTCATGTCAATCTCCTCTTTTCAACACGCGGCATTTCTATGCCTCCTCCTTCCGAAAGAGGAATGAGAAAAGCGGAGCTGAAAAACATTAAGATACCAGTGGCTTCTTGATCCTTCTTTTAAATACAAGATAAAGAGACTTAGAGTAATTCGCCATAATTGACGACTTGACGCATAAATAAGACTGCGATATAAATCGTCATAAATAACGATATATATAAGTATAAATCGCCATATATTACGATTATGATAATTGATAGCGCACTCGCAGAGACTGCCATTCTTGCCGAAATCGGACAGCGCCTTGCGCGCCGTCGGCTCGATCTGGAACTTACCCAGGCGGCCGTGGCCGAGCAGGCGGGCGTGGCCAAGCGGACCGTCGAACGGATCGAGGCCGGCGTCTCCGCGCAGATGTCCACTGTCATCCGGATTTTTCGGGTGCTGGATTTGCTACCCACTCTGGATCGCGCCATCCCGGATGCCGGACCCAGGCCCATGGATTTGTTAAAACGAAAAGGCAAACAGCGGCAGCGCGCCTCGTCCCGCCGCCCTTCGAGACCGTCCAATAAACCTTGGACCTGGGATGAAGAGACATGAACACCCCTGCAGAGGTGAGGCTTTGGGGGCGCACCATTGGCGCGGTGTCTTTGGGCGATGGCAATGAGGTCGCCGCCTTTGAGTATGATTCGGCCTTCGCGCAAAGCGGCATCGAGATTGCGCCGCTGAGTATGCCGCTCTCCAATCGTGTTTATTCCTTTCCCGAACTCTCCAGACTGACCTTCTACGGCTTGCCCGGCCTGCTGGCCGATTCGCTGCCGGATAAATTCGGCCATACCCTCATCGACGCCTGGCTGGCGACTCAAGGCCGACGACCGGAGGCCTTCAATGCGGTCGAACGACTGTGCTATACGGGAGAGCGGGGCATGGGTGCACTTGAATTTTTGCCCGCGATAGGCCCCAAAGCCCGGAAAGCAACGCAGATACAGATCGACGCGCTGGTGGAACGCGCCTCGGAAATCCTCAGCCATCGCAACAACCTTCGGACTTCCTTCGCCGATGAAAGCCGGGAACAGGCCTTAAGCGATATATTACGGGTCGGCACCTCGGCGGGCGGTGCCCGGGCCAAGGCCGTGATTGCCTGGAATCCATCGACCCATGAAGTGCGCTCCGGACAGATCCCGGCGGGCGAAGGTTTCGAGTACTGGCTGCTCAAATTTGGCAGGCGCTCATGGTTATTCGGCACTTGGGCCTGCCCATGCGGACCATCGAGGAGCAGTTCCGGCGCATGGCGTTCAACATCGTCGCTCGCAATCAAGACGACCATGTGAAGAACATCGCCTTTTTAATGGACAAGTCCGGGCAGTGGTCGCTCTCGCCCGCCTTCGATATCACCTACAGTTTTAATCCCACAGGCAGCTGGACGGCCAGCCACCAAATGACCCTAAACGGCAAGCGGGACAATTTCACGATGGAAGATTTCAAGGCCTGCGCCAAGGCCGCCTCCATGAAGCGCGGGCAAGCCGAGGCCATCGTGAAGGCCGTGCAGAAAACGGTATCCCGTTGGAAAGACTACGCCGATGAAGCCGGTATCCCGGTTTCGATGGGGGATCGAATCCACGAGACGCTGCGCTTGAAAAGATTCTAATGAATGCCGGAGAGCACAATCCCGAGGGATAAGGAAGCTCCTTGTTGCAGAAATATTGACGACACTGAAATCGAAGATACACTGGAGAAGAGCGGTAGGCATTTGGCGGTATTCTGCAGTCGATTTTTTAAATTTTGGAAACCAATTACCTTGGAGAACAAATTCAAAACCTATAGGCAAAAATAAAAGCATGGAAATCCCTTCATATGAAATAAAAAAAGACGGTTTGGGTCAAGTATTTCTCTCTCTGTTTGTGGGTTCGACAGTTGGAGCTGAGGTTATGACACTGCTCCATTATTACATGGGACCGAATGGGTGGACTTGGGAAACTGTAATCTTTTCTCCCTTCGTTGGGCTTATATATTTAATGTTCATGCTTCCTATTTCTTTAGCTATCGGATTGCCTGCCTATTTTCGACTAGCTAATACGAAACTCCTAAATGGCATTTCTGTAACAACCATTGGAACTTTAACTGGCGGGGCTGCGGGTATGTTCATAGGAGGCAGTAAAATTGAAACCATCGCTTTCATGGCATTTGGAGGGTTTGTATCTTCTTGGGTCTGCTGGATTGTGTATAAGTTGTTTTCTGTTCCCAATGGGGCTAGATAAAGGAGAGGGCCAGCTCCGCCCTTGACTGAGCAAAAACAGAAACAATATAAGACCGCTTACCAAAACGGCTTCACCATCACCGAAACCCCTACCGACCTGTACAACCCCGGGATCGACAAACCCTTGAAGACCGCCATGGAACACGGAAGCTTTTATATTACGCCGATGGCCACGGAGCATCGTCGTCTTGACGGATGAAAAAGTTTGTTTTTAAAAGAAAGGAATGCCGAATTCGCTTTTCGTTGGTGTGGTGGTAATTCTGATGAGAGAGTCGGCTTGATCGGCTTTGATGTAAAACAAATCGCGCTGGTTGCCATTTCCCGAATCGGTGCCGGTGCCCAAAGCACCATTCGCGAGGCCGTTAAAGGAAAAGGTTACGATATCCATCGGGACGTTGCCGAGGATGAGGTCGCCGGAATGGGTCGCGGCATCAGTGGAGAGAAGGGTGCCGTTGGCGCAGGTCGTAAAGGCGCAGCCCTCCAGCCGAAGGATTTTGTCGATGAGCTGAAACCCCGATGCGGCCGAGAACGACGAACGGAAGATAACGCTAATCCACAAGGCATTGGACCGGTTAACCCCTGCCGTCTGATCTTCTTTGATGGCCCCGCTACTGAAGATCGAAGCGGCGATGCTGTTGTAATAGACAAAGTCCGCGGCGGTGGCAACCAAAAATACGGCGTCTGTCGTGGCGGGAAGCAAGGCCACGGGGGCGCCGCCGTTCTTTGCGATCGCCTTTAAAGTATCTGTATCCGGCCCGCTGACGCTATGAGACAAGTAGACCACTTTGTTTATTGTCAGCTTAATCGTGCCGATAGTGCCGCTCTCTGTCGTGAGGAGGCTGGCGTTGGCACTGCCGTCCAAGGGGAGCTTTAAAAGCTTGAGCCCATCGGCAAAATAAACGTGGGTGGCATCGCGTTGAGTGGAAATCAAAGCGGGGCTGAGGGCAAAGGTGTAGCGCGACGAAGAAAGTAGGCCGGTGTCGATCGAATAACTGTAGAGCTTATCGTCCGCGAGGAGAATCAGGAAGCCGCTGAAAGGATTGTACTCCAGCTCCGCAGCGCCGGTGCTTAAGACAATAAGGCTTGTACAGTTCTGAAGATTAAGATCGCAGCGGACCAAGTTGGCCCCGTCGATGGCCAGAAAGCCGACGATGCCTCCTGTCGCTTTGCTCAAGAGCGTGCTGATGACTTTTTTGCCGGGAAGGGGCGCATCGCCCGCATTCATTGCCAAGCGCAGCATTTTCCAAAGATTATCTCCCTTTGTCGTGCAATTTCCATCGACGCCGGGAAGTTCGTACAAAAGAATTGATTGGGCATGATCGGCGGTATCGGTTTCGGCCTCGCTCGAACAGATCGACGCGGCCCCGCTTTCGCTCGAAACTTGGGCCGGGCTTTGCGAATCGCCCTTCAGGGTCCCTAATTTATAAAATTTGCCGTCGTCCTTGGTGTAGAGAATGGTTCGGACGCGTTGATCTTTTATTTCTTGATTGGCGGCATCGAATGTCCGCTCGATGATTCCGAATTCGTGCGCAGTGTTTCCCGGATCGACAAGCAGCGGGAGGGCGGAGGGATCCGCCGGATCGATTCGGGAAAGGCTCCCGCTTTTAAAAAATAGCTGGGCGAGCGCTGTACTCGGAATCGGGAGGGGATCTTCTTGTAGGGCAGGGCCGGTTTCCGGATTGCTCGCAGGCGTGCCGGAGCCGCCGCATCCGATGAGGAACACCATTAAGAGGATGGCACCCAGCCCACCCATGATATGTATTCGCATGCTATGTGCCCACTACAGGTTTTAAAACAAGATCGATATCCGAGTCGATCTAAAATCAACGGAGCAGGCCTTGTGAACCTCTGTTCATCACCCTGTCTTTGCCCACTAAGTCTATCAGAAAAAAGGGGAAGAACAACACGTTATTTTTATGCTAAAGGCAGAATATGGGTAAGCGCGCCTCCTCCGAAGCGACACCCCTTCGTTGATTTCGGTGGCGAGATGATAACGCTCGGCCCCCTGGGAAAGGGAGCGGCCTTGTCCTGAGAAAGTACCCGCTACATGCGCTTTTCAGGGGAATGGACGCGCTTCCCATGGGCCGCTGTCGGCTTGCGTAATCGCATGGCCTATGATAAGTTCCTCTCGCCGAAATGGAAGCCAATTACCCCCCCAAAGAGATCGAATCCCGCTGGCGCCAGTATTGGGAACAGGCCGCCTCTTTTCGTGTCGACGAGAACGGAGCAGGGCCCAAGTATTACATCCTTGAGATGTTTCCCTATCCCTCCGGGCGCATTCACATGGGACATGTCCGCGTCTACGCCATTGGAGACGTGATCGCCCGTTTTAAGCGCATGCGCGGTTATCGCGTGTTACACCCCATGGGTTGGGATGCCTTTGGACTTCCCGCCGAAAATGCGGCCATCCAAAAAAAAGTGCATCCCGCGGAATGGACGGCCCAGAACATCGACGCCATGCGCGAACAGCTTAAAAAGTTGGGTCTGTCCTACGACTGGGACCGTGAACTGGCAACTTGCCGCCCGGAATATTACCGCTGGAATCAATGGCTTTTTTTAAAGATGTACGAGCGGGGCCTGGCCTATCGGAAAGAGGCGACGGTCAATTGGTGCCCAACCTGCGTGACCGTGCTCGCGAATGAGCAGGTGATCGATGGCGCCTGTTGGCGCTGCGACAGCCCGGTCACCCAAAAAGCCTTGAAGCAATGGTTTTTTCGGATTACCGCCTATGCAGAAGAATTGCTCTCCGCCTGCGATGGGCTGAGCGGTTGGCCCGAGCGCGTCCTGACCATGCAAAAAAATTGGATCGGGAAGAGCCAAGGCCTTGAGGTGGCGTTCCCTCTGGTCGACCGTCTCGATACGCTAGAAAAAGGTTCGAGCACCAGAAGCTTGACTATTTTTACGACCCGCCCGGACACCCTCTACGGCGTCACCTTTATGAGCATCGCCCCGGAACACCCGCTTGTGTCCAAGCTGATTGCCGGTCGAAAGGAAGCCCCTGCCGTTGAGGCCTTTTGCAAGAAAGTCGGCGGCTTGGATAAAACCGTGAGAACCGCTTTAACCCAAGAGAAAGAAGGCGTCTTCACCGGGGCCTATGCGCGGCATCCCCTTAGCGGCGAAAAGGTTCCGATTTGGGTGGCCAACTTCGTGCTGATGGAATACGGCACCGGCATCGTTATGGCCGTGCCGGCCCACGATCAGCGCGACTTCGAATTCGCCCAAAAATACCAGCTAACCATCCGCTTGGTGATTCAAAACCCCGAAGGCGATTTGGCCGAGCCTCTCGCGGCGGCCTATACCGATGAAGCAGGGATGCTGGTTGCTTCCGATCAATTCAACGGCCTCTCTCCCAGGGCGGCCCAGGAGGCCATGATTCAATTTATCGAAGACGCGGGCCTTGGGAAAAGGCAGATTCACTATCGACTCCGGGATTGGGGGGTTTCGCGGCAGCGCTATTGGGGCACGCCGATTCCCATGATTTATTGCGAGGCCTGCGGCTTGGTGCCGGTGCCGGAAGCAGCTCTCCCCGTTTTGCTGCCCGAAAATCTGCCGCTCGCCGCGGAGGGCATCTCGCTCAAAAACGATCTGCATTTTTCGGAAGTACCCTGTCCCCGTTGCGGAGAGCCTTCGCGGCGCGAGACCGACACCATGGACACCTTTGTCGATTCCTCATGGTATTTCCTGCGATATACCTCTCCAAACGAAACCGGGGGGCCGATCGATCCAAACCGGGCCGCACAGTGGATGCCGGTCGATCAATATGTCGGTGGAATCGAGCACGCGGTCTTGCATCTCCTGTATGCCCGGTTTTTTACCAAGGTGATGCGCGACTTGGGCTTGATCAAATTTGGCGAACCCTTTCAAAATTTACTCACGCAAGGCATGGTGATTAAAAACGGCGCAAAGATGTCGAAGTCGAAGGGCAATGTGGTCGACCCGAATGCCCTCATCGACACCTACGGCGCCGACACGGCCCGGTTGTTTTCCCTCTTCGCCGCGCCGCCCGAAAAAGACTTGGAATGGAGCGACGAAGGGGTGCAGGGCAGCTTTCGTTTTCTTCAACGCGTCTGGCGCTTGGTGCAAGACGATGCGGCGACTCTAAAACCTGAAGCGCGTCCCAGATTGGGACTAAACGATAGCCCTTCGGTTTCACCCGACGCTCCGGTCCTCGATCCATTTTCTGGAGGAGCGGAAGGCGCCTCTGCGCGCGTCCGGGCCCTACGCCGTGTCACCCATCAAACGATTCAAAAGGTGACCACTGATATCGAATCGGGCTACCAATTCAATACGGCAATCGCGGCCCTCATGTCCTTTTACAACGCCCTATCCAAGGATCGCACTGAGCCGCCGCCCCAGGAAGAAGAGGCTGTCGCTTACGCTTCGGCCTATGCCGAGGCCATGCGCGCGTTGGTGCTCTTGCTTTCTCCCTTCGCCCCGCATTTGGCGGAGACACTTTGGGAAGGGCTTGGAGAGGCGCCTTCCATCGTCGATCAAGCTTGGCCTGCCTACGATACGGCGGCCATGAAAGAAGATGAAGTGGAGGTGGTTGTACAGATTAACGGAAAGGTCCGTCATCGCTTTCCTGCCGCCGCCGGAACGTCGGACGATCTGTTGAAGTCCCGCGCCCTAGCCGATGAGAAGACGCAAGCCTGGATTGAAGGAAAAACCATAAAAAAGGTTTTCGTCATTAAGAGCAGACTGGTTAATATTGTCCTTTCATAAATGCCTTTCCTCATTTGAGAGCCACTAATATGCAAAATTTATGGCGACGCAATCCGAACGGGACCGGTTTTCGCTTCGAGACCCGGTTCATCGCCGCAGCCCTGCTGGTCCTTGCCGTGCTCTCCTTCTCGAGCTGCGGAGTGCAAACAGGCCTGCGGTCGAATTCGGATGCGGTATCGAAGGCCTCGGCCGGTCGGGTGCTCATCCTGCCCCTTTTTGAAAATGAGACCTTCGAGCCGATCTTAGAGCGGCAATTGACGCAAATTTTTAAAGAGACTTTATTTCAGCAAGGTTGGACGGTGATCAGTCGAAACCAGGGTCATACTAAGGTCTTGCGTGGCCGGATTACGAGCTTTGGTCTTCGCCCCATCGCGCTGAATCCAGTCGGGGCCGCGCGGGAATATCGAATTGATATCGGATTGGCCCTTGTTCTCCTTCAGGAGGAAGGGGGCGCGGAGGATCTTAAGCTGAGGCTTCAAGGGATGGCGGATTTTATCGCGAGGCCGGACCCCGGCAGCGATCGGGTTTCGAAAGACCGCGCGATTCGCGAGGCCGGGCGCGGCATGGCTGAGCAGCTTGTGGTTGCACTTGAAGGCGTGTTGGATGCGAAACCCAAGGCCCTTGGGAAATGAATTTTAAAGAGGCCCTGCGCCACTTCGAACAAGAATCCTTGTCCATCGCTTATCTTCTGTGCGGCGAAGAGCCTTTCTTCCTGGCACAGCTACTGAATCGACTTCTCGAAAAAGGGCTTGACCCGAGTCTCGCCGCATTTAACTGCCATCAGTTTCGCGGCGAGACGGTTTCGCCCGAGGCCTTAATCGCAATTGCCAATACCTTTCCTGTCTCTAGCCCGCGCAGGATAATTGTGGTCCGAAGCGCCGAAAATTTAAAGGACGAGGCGGGCCTGCTCCTAGGTTATTTAAACGACCCCTCCGAGACCAGCACCTTGGTTTTTATATCCGAAAAGCCCGACATGCGAAAGAAGCTTTTTGCGACGCTGAAGCGCTCTGCGACGGTGATCACTTGCCCACGCCTCTTCGATCGGGAGCTTCCGGCTTGGATTGCACAAGAGGGGAAAAAAGGCGGTCTCCGCTTTTCTCAGGAGGCCATCTGGCAGATCAAAGAGCGCATGGGCAACGACCTCTCGTCGATTCAACGTGAACTGGAAAAGATCGCACTCTATATCGCGGCCGAAAACGATGGGGCGGCGGGCGAGGACAAGGCGGTATCGGCTGAGGTGGTTTCAGCTGTCATCAGCGGCGGACGGAGTCATTCGATTTTCGAACTGGTGCGGGCCGTGGGGGATAAAAATACGCCGGCGGCCCTCCGCCTGCTGAATCTATTAATGGGAGAAGGGGCGCACCCCCTTTTTATTTTAACGATGCTGACGCGCCAATGGCGGCAGATGGCGATGGCCCGCGAGGGCCTCGACGCCGGATTGAAAGAGGCGGCCCTCGCCAAAAAGGTGCCCATGCCGCCCGGGCTTTTTAAGCGCTTTCTCCAACAACTAAAAGGATGGTCTAAACAGGACATTCGGGCCGCATTCTCCTTATCGCTTTCCGCCGATTCCCAATTGAAAGGCGGGGGCCTGTCCCCGGCGATTGTCCTTGAGTCCTTGATCCTGGATCTTTGCAATCGGACTCCCTCTCCCCCGGAACAGAGCCCTTATACCTTGCCCTTTCAGATTCAAGAGGGACTCTGACGCCAACAAAGCATTGATCGGCTCGAAGCAAATCCATGACTTTTTCACTCTTACAGGGTAATCGGCCTCACAAGGATTCGTGCCAGAGTCGAGGGACATCGCAAACGCAGGCTGTGGAAAATGGCAAATGCGGGGCTTAAAAATTTGAGACGGGACGTTTTAAAAATGGCGGGCGGGCATGGCGCTTTGAAAGACAATGCCTCACATGAACGAAGGCATCCACAAGGACGCCGCGCCACGCCCAGACCTCAGTTGAGGAGGGCGCTCAGTTCTTCGGTGCTATTTCGAAAGGGCTTTATTCGCCTTTTTGGCAAGACGCGAAACTTTTCGAGAAGCTCTTTTCTTGGGGATGACACCTTTGGATGCGGCACGATTAAGTGCAGCGGTCGCCGCCCGTACGCTCTCTTGGGCCATATTGCCGTCTTTTTCGGCCATCGCCGAAATTGCTTTTCTAACGGCAGTCTTCACCGAAGAAGTGGCGGTTCGATTTTGTTTCCGGCGTTTTTGCGATTGACGTTCTCTCTTTAATGCAGAGGCATGGTTTGCCACAGATTTCTCTCCTAAAAATTAAATTCACCATATAATACGATCTTCGATGAAAAGTCAAGAAAAAACAAATTCGAACTTTGCCGAAGCGGAAAAACAGATCACGGCTTCAGCCGGGATCGTGGCGATCGGAACCTTTATAAGCCGTATCTTCGGATTTATACGCGATATGCTGCTCGCGGGGATATTTGGGGCCTCTACTACAGCCGATGCCTTTTATGTGGCGTTTCGAATTCCAAACCTCCTGAGAGAACTTTTTGCGGAAGGTTCGATGTCGGCGGGCTTTGTCCCCGTGTTTACGGAATATTTGGCCAAGGAGGGGAAGGAACCCGCAAAGGCGCTGGCTAGGGCGGCATTTTCGGTGCTCTTTATTATTGTATCGGCCATGACGATTGTCGGGACCTTATTTTCCACCCAAATCGTTGGCCTGATCGCACCCGGTTTTTTGGAAGATCGAGAAAAATTTGAACTCACCGTAAGCTTGACGCGGGTAATGTTTCCTTTCCTCGCCTTTATCTCGCTCTCGGCCTTGGCGATGGGCATCCTCAACAGTATGCGACGCTTCGCCCCCCCTGCCTTTTCCTCAGTCGTCTACAATGGCGTCAATATCGTTGCGATCCTCGCCTTGAGCCCTTTTCTTGAAACACCCGCCTTTGCCGCCGCCATTGGGGTCACATTGGGGGGGCTGGCTCAGTTTTTGATGCTGCTTCCTTCCGTCCATAAAGAAGGCTTGTCGCTTTGGCCAAAACGATGGCCTTGGCCCATTCATTCGGGTGTTTTGAAGATGGGACGTTTGATTGTGCCGACACTCATTGGGCTTTCCGTAACACAAGTCAATCTCCTCGTGAATACCTTTCTGGCTTCATTTTTGCCTCTGGGAAGCGTGAGCTATCTCTACTATGGGATGCGCTTGATCCATTTTCCGCTCGGTATTTTTGCCGTCGCCCTTTCAACGGCACTGCTCCCCACCCTCTCTTCTCAAGCGGCCAAAGGCGATTTAGACGCCTTAGGCCGCTCGTTCTCCTTTAGCCTGAAGTTGGTTTTCTTTATCACCTTTCCCGCCTTGCTGGGCTTGATTTTATTTAGATTTCAAATTGTTCATCTTCTCTTCGAACATGGCCAATTCGACGCCATTGCGACAAGCGGAACGGCCGATGCGGTTCTTTTTTACGCCCTCGGCCTTTGGGCCTTTGCAGGTATCCGAATTGCCGTTCCTGTTTTTTATGCAATGCAGGATACCAAAACGCCTGTAAAAATCGCGATAGCTTCAATGGGGCTTAATCTCATTCTGAACCTCCTCTTGATGTTCCCCTTAAAACACCGAGGCCTTGCGCTGGCGACCTCCTTATCCGCAATATTTAATTTTTTATGCCTTCTCTTTGTGTTGAGGCACCGGATCCACTGGGGCGAAGGGGGAGGCCTCGCGGGCTCTTATTTAAAGGTGATTTTGAGTTCATCCATTATGCTCGGTCCAGCTTATTTGCTTTCAATGCAAGGGATATGGGCCGGAGGTGGGGCCTGGGCTTTAAAGACGGCGTCTTTGTCTTTGGCCATATTTGCAAGCGCAGTCGGATATATCGTTCTGCAATCTCTGTTTAAATGTGAGGAAATGCAATTTATAGCACGGATGATCAGAGACCGTTTTCAAGGCCGCAGAACACCCCTTAAAGAGGGTTAAACCCTTATTGCTATATTTATAGAGTGTGTCTTATTTTTGTAGAATTGATAGTTTTGCAATAGTAGCAACCCCCTTTTCTTCATTCATGCCTGAAGCCAAAGCCAGTCCTCCCTACGTTTCGGATAAGCCTAAAGGTCTAACGTGTGGCGGGCGTGATCTGTATTTTGTCCTAAATAATATCAGTTTTTTTTGGCTCACCCCCATATTTTACCCGTGTAACGATAGCCTATTGTGTAGCATTCAGTGTAAAATATATTTTTTTATTTTAGCAATTGCCTTGACATGATGCAGATTAAGCGCTATACATTTTCTATAGAGGTGGTTAATTGCAAGAACTTAAAGATATCATCACTGGTCTTGAGCAAAGAATTCAAGTTTACAAATCTAAGCTTCAAGATCTACAAAAAAGGCGAGACAAGATTGATGGAGATATTAAAACCATCAAGAAATACCTCGAACTTGCCGAGACACTTTGTCGGGTCGAAATCGCAAAGGCAAAAGGCGGAAAGGGTTTTGACCAAGACTCCCCTGGAAATGAGAAAGGCGCCACAGAAGAGGAAGACCAATCCGACATCATCTTGCTGGAAAAAACAAAGTATGTCGGGCTGTCCGTCCCTCAGGCAAGCTACTTATTATTGAAGGAATTAGGTCGAACCGCTCACGCAAAAGAAATTTATCAAAAACTGACCAAAGGGGGTGTCCGCATGCGAGGCAAAACACCCATTACTTCCATCGCAATTTCTCTTTCTAGAGATAAACGATTCAAGAAGGTCGCACCGAATACCTTCGATCTGGTTGGGGATATCGAAACCGATGTCCTGTCTAACAATAACGGGAGCTGAAAGGGGGTGAAGGCAGCTTGGCTACGGTAAAAAAGGCAACGACAAAAAAAGCAATGGCAGGAACAAAGGTTTCTGCAAAAAAGAAAGCAGCAAAACCGAAGGCAACGGCGAAAAAGGCCGCTGCAAAAAAGAAAGCAGCAAAACCGAAGGCAACGGCGAAAAAGGCCGCTGCAAAAAAGAAAGCGGCAAAACCGAAGGCAACGGCGAAAAAGGCCGCTGCAAAAAAGAAATAGCACAAACTGGGGGGGCAATGCCCCCCCTTTTTTTTATTTAGTACCGCTGATTACTTAGGCAGGAATCGGGAGGCTGTGGTAGTTAGGGCCTGTGTAGCTTTTTTGGGGCGATACAGAAGCAGAGGGAGCAGAAACCATCCGCCAGGCTTTTTTGTTCTTATAAATTTCTTTAACGAGCGCGACATGCAATTGGTGACCGGAACATACGGCTTCAACCTTTCCCAGGATGGGCCTTCCCAGCAAGGAGAAATCGCCCACCAAGTCTAAGACCTTGTGCCTGACAAATTCGTCCGCAAAACGAAGCCCCTGCTTGTTGAGCACCGAGTCTTCTCCAATCACAACGGCGTTATCCAGTGAGCCTCCCAGTGCCAAGCCTTGGGACTGCAAGTAAGAGACGTCTTTTAAAAAGGCGAACGTTCTCGCGGGCGCAATTTCCCGCATAAAGGCTTGCGGACTATGCCAGTAGTGGTACGATTGCTTTGAGATCACGGAATGGTCAAAGTCAATTTTATAGGACACTTCGAAGGATGAGCCTGGCCGAATGGTTATCGACTTTCCCTTTTCGGATACACGAATGGGTTTTAATATTTCGATGAAAGGACGTTCCTTGGCTTGCGCCGTGGCTCCCGCTTCCAATAAAAGCGCGATAAACGGCGAAGCACTCCCATCCATTGCGGGAACCTCAGGACCATCCAGCTCAATGATGAGGTTATCGATTTCGAGGGCGGCAGCGGCGGCCAAGAGATGTTCGACCGTTTGGACGCTTGCCCCCTTTGTGCCGATTATGGTAGAAAATTGAGAAGGAATAACGTGCGCTTCATTTGCGGGAATTCGGATGCTCCCCCTATCGGTCCGCACAAAGATAATGCCATCGCCTGGCTGCGCGGGGAGCAAGCTTAAATGGATGCTTTTCCCGGAATGGAGCCCAATGCCTCGACAGGAAACCTTTTTACCAATTGTTTTTTCCGTTGCCATCGTCCTCAACTCTTTCTCTTCGATAACCCTTTAAATCACATGGGTCAATTATGAGCCTCGCTCGTGCTCATAGTATAAAGCAACGTTTGTGCCAAGGGCCTCGACTTTCACCATTCTTAAAAATGCTATATTTAACAATTAACTGTAAAAATTTTTCTCGCTGGGATCATGGGTAGCCACACGGTCTGTTGTAAAAGCACAACACTAAATAATAGAGATGTTGTATTTTCACAACACCGCTGAGACATCGATTATCGAAGTTTCAGCGTGGGCCCCTAGCGGAACAGGAGAAAGAAGGGCAACACACACATGAGCGCTGAACCACCCCATTTAGAAATTGTTTTTGCCGCATCTGAAGCCCTTCCGTATTCGAAAACCGGCGGCCTTGCCGATGTCATCGGCGCTTTGTCTGCGGCCCTGGCTCAGAAAGGCCTCACGCTTACGGTCTTCCTCCCCTTGTATGGGCAAATCGATCGGGAGGCTTATTCATTGCGTTCCATTTCCAAAGAAATTGTCGTCCCCATTTCAGATCGCAATGAAAAGGGAAAGCTTTATCGCGGAGCACAGGAAGGTGTTGTTTTTTATTTTATCGAGCATGAACGCTATTTCAACCGCTTGGGCTACTATGGAACGGACGAGGGCGATTATATCGATAATGCGGAGCGATTTGTCTTTTTTTCCCGAGGGGTATTAGAAGGGCTAAAAATCCTTGGCCTGCGCCCGGACGTGCTCCATTGCCATGACTGGCACACCGCACTCATTCCGCTCTATCTTAAACACATCTATCCGATGGATTTTCCAAACACCTCCACCCTCTTTACGATACACAACCTGGGATACCAAGGCGTCTTTTGGCACTACGACTGGCATCTGTTGAATCTCCCCTGGGACTACTTTAATCCAGACGCCCTCGAATTTTTCGGGAAGATCAACCTCCTAAAAGCGGGGTTGTTTTTTGCCGACCGGCTCTCTACGGTGAGTTCGAAATATGCCAAAGAGATTCAAACCCCCGAAAAAGGGCAAGGCTTGGATGGCGTTTTGAGCAAGCGGAAAAATGATCTTATCGGCATTTTAAACGGTATCGATACAAAAGAATGGGACCCAGAGCACGACCCGCATATCGCTTCCCACTATAACAAGGATCACCTTGCCGGAAAATCGAACTGCAAAGAGGCGATTCAAAAAGAATTAGGGCTACCGGTCAATAAGGAGATCCCGCTTTTCGGCATGATCACCCGCCTCGTGGCGCATAAGGGAATCGACTTGCTCACTTCCCTTCTCGAAAAAATAATGACCCTGCGCATTCATTTGGTGATTTTGGGAAATGGCGAGAAGCAATACGAGAATGTACTCCTTGCGTGTGCAAGGCGCTTTCCCGAAAAGATGGCCGTCAAAGTCGTGTACGATCCTGCTTTGGCCCATCGAATCGAAGCGGGGGCCGACCTTTTCCTCATGCCTTCGCAGTACGAACCTTGTGGCCTCACGCAAATGATGAGTCTTCGCTACGGGACCGTTCCGATCGTCCATGCGACCGGAGGGCTAGACGATTCGATTCACTCCTTTCATCCCCCGAGCGGGCGCGGAAACGGATTTAAATTTAAGACCTATTCCAAAACGGCTTTTCTCAGGCAGATTCAGAAAAGCATTTCATTATTTCGCGATAAAAAAAAGTGGCGGACCTTGATGCGCAACGGGATGTCGGGAGACTATTCCTGGGACGCGTCGGCGGACGCCTATTTGCGTTTATATCAAGAGCTCGTTAAAAAACAGGAGAAAATATGACCATAGGGGTATTGACGGGGGGAGGCGATTGTCCGGGCCTGAATGCCGTGATCCGCGCCATCGTGAAATCGGCAAAATTCAAGCATCAGTGGGAGGTCATCGGTATTGAAGAAGGTTATGAGGGCCTGCTCACGCCCGTAAAGACGCGGCCCTTAAACCAGGCGGCCATCCGCGGCATCCTTCCGATGGGGGGAACGATTTTAGGCGCGACCAGCGGGATGAGCCCTGACAAGGTCAAAAAAAGGTCGGGCCTGATGAACGATGAAAATGAGGCGTCGGGGGAAATCAAAAAAAATATCCAAGCCCTCGATCTCTCCTGCCTGATTGCGATGGGGGGCGACGGCACCATGAAAATCGCCCATGCCTTGTTTAAAGCGGGCATTCCCGTGATCGGCATCCCAAAGACCATCGACAACGACATCCCAAGTACCGACCTCACCTTCGGTTTTCAAACCGCAGTCAACACGGCGACGGAAGCGCTCGACAAGCTGCACACCACCGCCGAGAGCCATCACCGCGTCATCGTCGTCGAGGTCATGGGCCGTTATGCCGGATGGATTGCCCTTGAAGCGGGCATCGCAGGCGGCGCCGATGTGATTCTCATCCCCGAAATTCCTTTTCGGGTCGATAAAATATGCGAAACGATCGAGGGGCGAAATAAAATGGGCCGCCGCTTTTCGATCGTGGTCGCGGCCGAGGGCGCAAAGCCGCTTGGAGGGGAGATGTCGGTGATCAAGCGTTCCGACTCCGGCTATGTCGAACGCTTGGGCGGCATCGGCAATAAAGTGGGAGAAGAACTGGCCCGCTGCACCTCAATGGACGTTCGCGTCACCGTTCTGGGGCACCTTCAGCGCGGGGGATCCCCAACCCCCTACGATCGCATCCTTGCAACCCGTTTTGGGGTGGCCGCGGTGGATCTCATCGCCAAGAAACGCTTTGGTGAAATGGTGCGCCTTTGTGGCGCCGAAATCGAATCGATCCCCTTGGCCGATGTGGTCGGACACCTTAAAACCGTCCCTCCCGACAGCGCCTTGGTCAAAACCGCAGAATCCTTAGGCATTTCCTTCGGACGATGATTTCAGATTTTTAAGGCGAATTGTGAAATCGCGGATCCCGCGCGGGCGTGGAAATTTTCGCTTCAATAATCTGATCGACTCGTTGGCCTCATGAGGCTGCGATCCCCGATGGTGCGGGCATTGCCGGTCTTTTTAAAAAATTTACCGCGTTTTACTCCGGGTTTTTTGGCCTGGGCTTGGAGGCGATATAAAAGGGCGAGCGGCGATTCTTCGCTTGACGATAAGTGGGCTCGTCTCCCCAAACCGTCCGAAAAGGAAGATTGAGATATCTCGCGATGCCTTCTCGAATATAAGGGTCTTTTAGAACGAAGTCTCCCGTTTTCGGATTGATGTTCAGACATTGAGAAATAGAACGCCGATCCACTCTTAATGCCTTGGCAATCTCTGCCTGTTTAAACCCTTTGGTCACGATCAGCCCCTTGATTTTATCGGACTTTTGTTTTATTTTTGTCGCATTCATCGGTGCCTGTCTCCCGGAATTTGTTTTGTTTTAAGAGGACATCGTTGGGGCCACTCCGTGTCGTAATGCGATTAATATCGCCACTGATTTTATTGAATCGATTCCGTTTTTTTGCGAGGTGTCACTTGTTTCCCAAACGAAAAGCGTGGCCTCAAATTGTATGTGCCGGTGGATGTTCGGACCCCCTTGCCTGTAAATCGGCCTATCGAAAGACAACAGGGTCTGCATTTCAACAAAATCAATCCTCGGTCTCGCCGGTCTATGCGGGTCAGGATGGCGTCATCATGACATTTATTCCGTGAGGGTGATCGTTTGAAAAGGGTTCTCGAGACAGTGTGCATTCATTTTTTTATCGGGCAGCGTGGTGAGAATAATGTAGCTGAATAAATTGGCGTCGGATAAATGTTGAAGCTGCCCTTCTTCAATATCGGGGTCGTCAATGAGCAAGGCCCGGATTCCCATCGCCCGATAGTGCTCCATCAAAAAAGAGGCCAGCAGGGATTTCCCGGAACCGGGGCTTCCACAAATAACAACAAGCTTGGTTAATGCTTTCATCGGCGCTTCGGAACCTTTGGTAAATCGCATTGGACTGAGAGAAATATATGCGATAAATGCGTATTCGTCAAGCAATTAATTCGAAATTAGCGTATAAAGAGGCTTCATGATTAATTACAAAAAAGAATATGGAAAGCGCTTGAGAAGCGCGATCAAACGCGCTGGCTTGTCCCAAGTTGCATTATGCCGTCGCACCCACATCCTCACCCAAACCATGACCGGCTACCTTAATGGCGGGATACCCCGTGACATTAAAGATTTGGAGGCTCTCGCGCGGGAACTCCACATCTCCATCGACTGGCTGCTCACCGGGAAAGAAACGAAGGCGGGCATCGCGGAGGTCGGAGACCCTCCTGTGCAATATGGCAGGCCGGACTACAGCGACGAAGAAAAAACCCTGGTGGAGGAATACCGTCAGGCCGACGACAAGGCGCGCGAGATCGGCAGAATGGTTTTTCGAATGAATCCGCGAGAAGGCAAGAAAAAAGCAAAATCCCGGATCGGCAAAGCCCCGCGATGAGAGCTAGTCCCGTTTAAGCGACCTTAATTGGGTTACCTGAATCGGGTTAAGGAATAAGTCAGGAAGTTCGAGCGGAAAAAGTGAGCCGCCTCGGGATCGAACCGAGGACAACCGCCTTAAAAGGGCGGTGCTCTACCAACTGAGCTAGCGGCTCTCTTTTTTAAAACGGTGTCCGTTCTAACACGTTCCCGAATCGGCTGTCAACTTCGCTCCCCCTTGGCCGCCGCACGATTCATCCCGCGATTCGATAGTGTTAAAACCATAGGCCAATTCTGCTTCAAAGCCGGTGGTCACCCAATCACTCCGAAGCCCCCTCCCGATCGACAATTGCAGGTCCTATCTCTGCGACAGGCTATATTTCCCGCAAAGTGAGGGTTGCACGATGGACCCTCCGATCAATGCAGTCCTGCCCCGCTCACTAGAGAAGGCACGGTCGGTAGATCCCCAATCCAAAATATGCTTGCTCAATTGTCGATCGACGAGACGACCGGTCTGGTACTCGCTCCATTTTCTAGAGTAGCGGAAGGCGGGGTCGGGTTAGCAGGATTGCGTGTGGTGCGCCTGACTGGGATCGAACCAGTAACCTACAGCTTAGAAGGCTGTTGCTCTATCCAATTGAGCTACAGGCGCGAAAGACGGTCGCTGACGAAGAATGGCGTTCTGTATTTTCGTGGGGCACATTCTATAATGATCCCCCGGTACAAGGCAAGGGTTTCGACTCTTTCGGAATACGCTGACAAGTTGATTTTTAACCGGGCCTTGCGTATCTTGAAATTCGGGGCAAGTGCGGCTGCATTGAATATAAATCAATCGAGGACAAGATGCCGAAAATTGTTTTAACACGATTCCATAGAGAATATTTTCTTTTGATGAGAGGCCTGCTTGGGATCGCCTTTTTTATGCTCTTGACGGGACGAGGCCATGCCCTTAGCGCGGACGAACAAAATACGATCGCGGTTTACGAGCGCGTGAATGCGAGCGTGGTCAACATCACCAACATCGCAGTCACCTACGATTTTTTCCTCAATCCCATCCCCTCACAGGCCTCGGGCTCCGGCTCCATTATCAGCCGTAAGGGCTATATTCTGACCAACGATCATGTGGTAAAGGACTCCGAGCGCTTGATCGTCACCTTGTCCGACGGGAGCCAATGGCCGGCGGCGCTGGTCGGCGCCGACCCGATCACCGACTTGGCGGTGATCAAAATCGGCGCGCCGCCGGAGCAGTTGACGCCGATTCCCATGGGCCGCTCCGACGGGCTTCAAATCGGGCAAAAGGTCCTGGCCATCGGCAACCCCTTCGGACTGGAGCGGACCTTGACCACCGGCATTATCAGCGCGATCCGCAAGCGGATTAAAACCGGCGATCTCGAAATGGAAAAGGTGATTCAAGTCGACGCGGCGATCAATCCCGGCAACTCCGGGGGCCCTTTGCTCGATTCCGACGGACGGATGATCGGAATGAATACGCTCATCTTTACGCCCTCCGGGGGCAGTGTCGGCATCGGTTTCGCCGTTCCAGTGGAGACCGTGCAAAAAAACCTTAACGAATTGGTGAACAAGGGCTACGTTGCTTACCCCTGGCTGGGGATTGAAACGCAGACGCTGACGAAAAGAGTCGCTGAAATCCTCAACCTCCCGGTGGATCGTGGGGCGATGGTGGCGCGGATGGTCCGCGGGGGGCCGGCGCATTTGGCCGGCATTCAGGGTGGGACGCGGCGAGTGGAAATTGGCAACGCCCTCATGATCGTCGGCGGCGATATCTTGGTGGCCGCCGATGGCAAGCCCGTGGACACGGCGGAGTCCTTTAACGATTTGATGAAGGCCTATAAGCCCGGCGATCGGGTCATCATCACGCTTTGGCGGGAGGGGGAGGAACAAACCGTTTCCGTGGATTTGGGAGAACGGCCCAGGGCCCGGCGTCGCTAAAACCCAGATTCCGGTCGTGTGACACCCGGGGGCTAGGGCCGGCCTCCCCCATTAGGTTTTAAAATAGGGTCTTCTCCAGCGGAGGTAGGCCAGGACGATGAAACTGCCAATGAGTAATATCGTCCGAACCCGATGCGGCGGCGGAAATCGAAAATAGTTGATGGCAGGACTGACAATGCCGTAGATCGCGAAGGCGAAGAAAAGGTAGTACGTCCAGCGGCGGCACTTGATCATGCCGTAGCCGACGACGAAATGGAAAATCGGAAAGAGGAAAATAAAATAGCGAAGGATAGGCCCTTCGAGTTTCCATCCGAGAACGGTCAGGCGGTATTCGGGGTTTGCCACAATGATATAAATATCGAAGAGGCCCGAGATAATCATGACGATGCCAAAGGCGAGGATGTCGTAGGGGATTTTTGCGGTGGTCGGAGCGCTTTCCTCCATGGGATGGGGGGACATCGACTGTCCTCAAGATCAAGGTAAGAAGATTGTGCAAATTCTTAGCACATTGCGGACATTCAATCAATTAAAACTTCTGTCGATACGCGTCCTCCTTTGCGTATTGAGCCTTGCCCTGTCCGCTTGCGATCTCTTCCCCGATCCCCAGAGGCGCGAGGTGCATATCCTCTTAAAATCGACGAACCTAGGCGATGGTGCTTTTTCGCCCAACCCGGTGCGGGTGCCTGTCGGGGGGCGCGTGGTGTGGAAAAATGACGATGTCATGGAGCACGATATGGTTGGGGAGGCGAAGCAGGGCCCTTGCGCTTTTAAATCGGGACCGCTTGGATTTGGAAAACGCTTCAGCCACTCCTTTTTTAAAAAGGCGATCTGCGACTATTATTGCGCGCTCCATGGCCGGACGATGCGTGGGCAGGTCATTGTCGAATAAAAAAACGATGCATGATGGAGGGCATTAAAGGTTTAGATTTGATGAAAATGGGTTACTGCGACGCGCCAGATGACGCGCATTCGACGACAATCTGGTTTCGCCCCTTTTTCTTGGCGTGGTAGAGCCCCTTGTCGGCTTCTTCGAGCACCTGTTTCCAGGTGGGTTTTTCGCCGGCTTCTTCTATGGCTGAGCCAATGCCGCCGCTTATGGTCACAACTTTAAAGGGGTTTTCGCAATGGGGAATGGCGAGATGGGCAATCCCTTTGACCAGGCGTTCGGCCATGATCGGGGCGTTCTTTATCGGCGTTTCGGGCAAGAGCAACAGGAATTCTTCTCCCCCATAGCGGTAAATGCGATCGGGGTTTCGGATGGATTTTTTTAGATATCCCGCCACCGCCTTCAGCGTGTTGTCCCCTTCCACATGCCCGTAACAATCGTTGTAGCGTTTAAAAAAATCGATATCGAAAAGCACGACCGAATAGTTGCGCTTGTAGCGTTTCGCCAGTTCATGCGTAAAGTCCAAATCGACTTCCATGGCGCGCCGGTTTCCGATTCGGAGAAGGGGATCTTCCAGCGCAAGCATCTTTAGATAAGCGTTGGTTCGGATCAGATTTTGAGTGAGGGTGGAGGAGTCCATATCGTCGGAATCCCCTTGTCGCCCTCCCATCTGCAAACTGGCTCGAATGAGATCCGCCTGGGTAATCAGTCCCGCGATGGCACCCTTATGATCGACGACGAGGATATAGCGAATCTCCCGGGATTGGGCAACGGTTAGGGCATCAAAAATCGAGTCTCCCAGCTTGAGGATGATAGGCGGAGACGACATAAACTTTGAGACGCAATAATGAGAGACATGGGGATAATCCAGAAATTCGTTCAAAATACGGACAAGATCGTATTCGGAAATGAGACCCAGCGGCAAATCGTCTTTTGTAATGACAAGACAAGAATCGGCATTTTTCCGCATGAGATCGATGGCATCTTTCAGCATCATTTCCGGCCGAATACAGCACACCTTTTTGGTCATCAGCGCCTCGACCTGCATTTCTTCCATCAGATGCATTTCTAGCAGATACATTTCTAGGCCCAGATGCATTTCTAGGCCTCAATTTGGGTCACGCGGACACAGTGGTGATTATTTTGAAGGGATTCAATCGATAAAAAAGGTCCCAAGCGATATTGCCCCCCCTTAGGTACATTGAATTATACACAATAATTTTAAACTTGATAGGCAACATTATTTTTAAATAGGATAATTTCTCAAAATATTATTATATTTTATATTATAACAGTAAGTTTTCAATTTCCGTGTAAGACACTTCTTTGATCTGGGTTTTCATTCATCGCCCCAATCATATTGTTCTGCATCGCCGCAAAAGTGGCTAAATGAGGCCCTTTACTGGCGATAGGGGCAAGGACGATTATTTTTGGCAGAGCGCCGAAGGCTTAGACCCGCAGCGAGGGCTTCGATACAATATTCAGGACGGACGTCCTATCGGTTTTTAAGAAAAGTCGGGGGCAGCCCTAAGATCTGGACGGCCGGTTTGCGCCGAGATTTTCCGGCTTAAAGCAGCCCTTTTCCGTGATGATCGAAGCGATATAACGGGCGGGCGTCACATCGAAGGCGGGGTTGGCGATCGCGACGCCCTTCGGCGAAATCTCGATGCCGCTCAAATGGCTCACTTCGCTGTGGCCGCGTTCTTCAATGGGGATTTCGGCGCCGGAAGCAATGGCGAAGTCGATGGTCGAGCTGGGTGCGGCGACATAAAAAGGAATCCCGTGTTCCTTGGCAAGAATTGCCACGCCGTAGGTGCCGATCTTATTCGCGGCGTCGCCGTTCGAGGCGATACGGTCAGCCCCCACAATGCAGCACTGAATCTTTTTTTGCTGCATAAAATAGGCGGCCATATTATCGGTAATCAGCGTCACCGGTATGTGGTCTTGCATCAATTCCCAAGTCGTCAAGCGGCTGCCCTGTAAAATGGGCCGGGTTTCATCCGCATACACATTAATATTTTTATATTCTTCCCAGGCGCGGCGAATAACCCCGAGCGCCGTCCCATAACCGCCGGTGGCAAGCCCCCCTGCATTGCAGTGGGTGAGGACGCCGGACCCTGGCTGGATGAGGCCGAAGCCAAACTGTCCAATGGCGTGATTCATTGCGATATCTTCACGAAGGATGTCATGCGCTTCGCTCAACAAGCTTTTTTTGATGGCCGGGACGGCTTGAGCGCGCTGGGCCTCCGCGCATTTTTTCATCCGATTTATGGCCCAGAAAAGATTGACGGCCGTTGGACGTGTCGCCGCCAAGCGCTCGCAACTGGGAAGCAGGGCCGCGTAGAAATCATCGAAGCGCTCGGCCAAGAGGCCTTGGGCCGCGAGGGCGACACCGTAGGCAGCGGTAATGCCAATTGCGGGCGCACCGCGCACGCGGAGCGATTCGATCGCCTCCGCAACGGACTCGAGGTCTTTGCAATCGATATAAACCAATTCCGCGGGAAGCCGCGTCTGATCGATGAGGCGCACCGCCCCGTCTTTCCATTCCACCGTTTTAAACATAGGCCGATTGTATGCAATGGCACCCGCCCTGTCAACGAAAAGCCGGAGATCCTGGCTATTGTAGTGTTTGACTGTGTCGGCTAATTTCCCTAAATCTTTTCTGTCAACGAAAAGCCGGAGATCCTGGCTATTGTAGGTCCTCCCCCCTTCGGACAAGAAACCCCGCGTCTGATGGCCTTTCGTCTTTTCTTCAATTGACAGCTTCGGGGGAGACTTATATAGTAGCCCTATGCCCGATTCGACCGATGCACGCTATATGAAACAAGCCATTCGCCTGGCGCGGAGAGGCCGGGGACTTACCTCGCCGAACCCCATGGTCGGCGCCTTGGTCGTGAAGGGCGGCCTGGTGCTGGGCGAGGGCTATCATCATGCTGCGGGCAAACCCCACGCCGAAGTGTTGGCCCTCACCCAAGCCGGAAAGCGCGCCAAAGGCGCGACGCTTTATACCAATTTGGAACCCTGCTGCCATACCGAAAAACGCACACCGCCGTGCACGGATACGATTATTCAAAGCGGCATCCGGCGTGTCGTCGCCGCAATCAAAGATCCCAACCCTCAGGTCTCGGGCAAGGGCTTCGATCGCCTCCTTTGGGCGGGAATCGAAGTGGTAGAAGGCCTATGCGCCGAAGACGCGGATGCGCTTAACGTGGCCTACATCAAACACGCGCAAACCGGCCATCCCTGGGTCACCCTCAAAGCCGCGATGACCCTCGACGGGCGAATCGCCACCGCGTCCGGAGAGTCGCAGTGGATCAGCGGAAAAAGGGCGCGGCTGGAAGTCGACCGCCTGAGGGCCTACGCCGATGCCGTGTTGGTCGGCATCGGGACGGTCGAGGCCGACAATCCCATGTTGACACTGCGTCAATTGAAGGGGAAAAATCCGCTGCGCATCGTCATCGACCCCCAGCTCAAAATTTCAAACAAGGCCCATCTCGCAACCACCCTCTCCACCGCGCCTACCCTCATCTTCACCACCGTGAAGGCGCCTTCAAAAAAGATCAAACAGCTTCAAGAGCAAGGCCTGAAGGTCGTCGTGCTCTCGATGCAAAAAGGCCTCATCCCATTCGAAGCCATCCTCGACGATCTGGGCAAGCGGGGCATCATGAACCTGCTGATCGAAGGGGGAGGGGCGGTCAATGGGATCGCGCTGCGCGCAAAAGGGGTGGACCGCGTGATCTTTTATATTGCGCCGAAGATGCTCTGTGGCGACGATGCGGTCAGCGTCGTCTCCGGCAAGGCCATCAAGTTGCTCGCCGATGCCCTCGTCCTCGATGAGATTAAACTCAGGCCGCTGGGAGAGGATATCCGCGTGGAAGGGAGGATACGAAAATGAGCCGTCATCCTCAGTACAGGAGCGAGTGCCAGATCGCGACGATTCGAAAAAGGGGCCTTCGTTTTATATTGATCGTCGCGGCGGTGCTGGCCTGGATTTCTATCGCGCCGGCCTTGGCCCTGAGTCAGATCCAAAACACGCTGGCCCCAAAAGAAGTGGAGAGTGAGCTCAATCTCTTGGTCCAACAGTTTCTCTTTTCGGAAGACGAGCAACAAAGAGAGGCCCTGCTGAAGGAAATCTTAAGCCACAAAGCGGCAACGATCGACGGGTTAAAACGCTTGATTCAAAACGGCGGGCTCTATCCCCCCGGTCCGTCAGTTGGATCGCTCCATCAATCGATTCATGTCCGCGGCTACGAGATGAGTTACGCCCTCTACGTCCCCGAAAATTACGATCCTCAATTGGCCTATCCCCTCATTGTCTGCCTTCACGGCGCCGGTTTTGAGGGCGATTCCTACCTCGACCGCTGGAAGACGCGCCTCGGTGAAAAGAGCCTCCTGCTCTGTCCCACCATCGGGGCGGGTGCGTGGTGGTCGCCTCAAGGCGAGGCCCTCGTGATGGCGGCGGTGGATGCGGTCATGTCGAAATACCGCATCGATCCCGAGCGGGTTTTTTTAACCGGCATGTCCAATGGGGGTATCGGAACCTACTTGGTGGGCATCTTTCATTCCGACCGCTTTTCGGCATTTGCACCGATGGCCGGCGGCATCCCGGAAGAAATCTTTCCCTTCTTAAAAAATTTTTCGACGGCGGGGACCTACATCATTCACGGCGCTGCGGATCAAGTGATGCCGGTGGACCTGTCCCGCAAAGTGAGCGCTTACCTCAAAAAAGCGGAGATCCCCCATGTCTACCGGGAACATACACAAGAGCACCCAAGTGCGGGTGGCCATTTTTTCCCGCGTGAAGAACTGCCCGCCCTCGTGGACTGGTTCGAGGGACAAAAGCGCATCGCCGATCCGGCCACGCTGATTTCCGTGCGCGACAAAGTCCATTTGGCGCCCTACTACTGGACGGAGATCAACGAAACCGATGGCGAGGTCGCAGACCTGCAACAATCGATTTTCGATAACACGGCCATTGAGCTGGTCCGGGATGGGATCTTCCCGACCTTGAAAGGGGACATCCAAGGGAACCGGGTTCTCATCGAAAGCCAACGGGTAAAAAAGATGACTCTCTTTTTCAATAACCGTTTGATCGATTTTTCGAAGCCCGTTGTCATCTCGGTCAATGGCAAGACCCACTTCGAAGGCCTATTATCGGAAAGCCCCACCCTTCTCCTGAAGGAGGCCCATCGCCGCAAAGACCGACTGTCCTTCTACAGCGCCTCTCTCACAATTGACCTCAGCACATCGGATCCAAAAAAATAAGGCCGCGCATGTTTACCGGAATCGTTGAAGAAATGGGAGAAGTCGATGCCGTGATCCGCTGCCCGGGGGCCTCTCGCCTCGGCCTTCGGGCCTCTAGGATTATGCAGGGCCTCGCGGCGGGCGACAGCGTCGCCGTCAACGGCGCCTGCCTCACCGTACTCGATTGCAAGCGCGGCGGTTTTTCTTGCGACCTCTCTCCGGAGACGATGCGATTAACCAACTTGGGCGAATTAAAGACGGGCGATCCTGTGAATCTCGAACGGGCGATGCGCTTGTCGGATCGGCTCAGTGGGCATCTGGTTTCGGGTCATGTCGAAGGCCAAGGCAAAATCACTGCCAAAGACCGCGAAGGCAATGCCCTCCTCCTCTCCATTGAGGTCCCCCCCCATCTTTTAAAATACTGCATCCCAAAAGGCTCGATCGCGCTCGATGGCGTGAGCATGACCCTCAATAGCCTCGACGGAAAGGGGATCACCATTTCGGTCATTCCCCACACGGCGGCGATGACCACCTTAGGGCAAAAAGGCGTCGGGTCCCTTTTAAATGTGGAATGCGACTTGATCGGAAAATATGTCGAGCGATTGTTGCAGGGCGGGGAGACCGTTTCCCCTTATTTGATAAGAAACCTCGCGTCGGAATAACACCTTAACCACATCTCCCTCCTAAACGAACAGCCTTCAGCCAGGCCGTCCCATTTCAAAAATCCCTGCAAGATTTAGAAACGATCTCTCGTGAGGCGAGGAAGGCTAGCCTTTTTCCTTTCGCGCCTTTTCGAGCGCGGCGGCCATGGTATTGAATGAGGGCGAAGGCATTCGGGTTTGTTGCGGGGGCTGCTGTTTATTCTCTCGTTTTTTTTCGGGTCTTTTTCCCGGCTTTACTGTGGGTGTTGCTGCTGGCTTTTTTTCTTGTTTTTCAACAGGAGTATCGGTCCGCATCGTCAGTGAGATCCGTTGACGATCGAGATCGACCGATTGCACGGTGACCTTGACGATGTCTCCCGCCTTGACGACTCGGTGTGGGTCCGACACATAACGGTCGGCCAATTGCGAGATATGCACCAAGCCGTCTTGGTGCACACCCACATCGACAAAGGCGCCGAAGTTTGTGACATTGCTGACCACGCCTTCGAGTTGCATGCCGGGTTTCAAATCGCTCACTTTTTCGATGCCCGTTTTAAATTGCGGCATCTTGAATTCGGGGCGAGGGTCGCGGCCCGGCTTCTCCAATTCCATCAGGATGTCGCGCACCGTTGGCTCGCCAAATTGGTCGTCGATAAAATCCGAGATCTTTAAGGATCGCAAAAAGGCCGCGTCGCCGATGAGGGTATCAATCCCGCGTCCGTTCTGTTTCGCAATCCGCTCCACCACGGGATAGGCCTCGGGATGCACGGTGGAGGCGTCGAGTTTGTTCTCTCCCTTCATCACGCGCAAAAATCCCGCGCACTGCTCGAAGGCCTTGGGCCCAAGTCGCGGCACCTGCATCAGTGCCGTCCGGTTTCGATAAGGCCCGTAAGCATCCCGGAAGGCGACGATATTTTTGGCCAAGACCGGACTCAGGCCCGAAACGAAGGTCAGGAGCGGGACGGAGGCGGTATTCAGATCGACGCCCACGGCGTTCACGCCGTCTTCGACCACGTGGCTTAAGGAGTTTCCGAGGCGGACTTGATTCACATCGTGCTGATATTGGCCCACGCCAATCGCCTTGGCTTCAATCTTCACGAGTTCGGCCAAGGGATCTTGCAGGCGGCGGGCGATGGACACCGCGCCCCGCAGCGAGACATCCAAGTCCGGAAATTCTTGGGAGGCGAATGCCGAGGCCGAATACACGGATGCCCCGGCTTCGGAGACGATCATCTTTCTCAAATTGAGCTGGGGATGGCGCGTGATGAGGTCCGCCACCAAACGGTCGGTCTCTCGCGAGGCCGTGCCGTTGCCGATACTGATTAATTCCACGCCATGCTTCGCGCAGAGTTTCGCCAGCGCGGCAATCGATTGATCCCATTCGTTTCGAGGGGCGTGGGCGTAGAGCGTGGCCGTGTCGCACAGCTTGCCCGTACCGTCAATCACGGCAACCTTAATGCCGGTTCGGATACCGGGGTCGAGCCCGAGCGTCACGCGCGGCCCGGCCGGAGCAGCCAAGAGCAGGTCGTGCAGGTTGCGGGCAAAGACCTTGATCGCCTCATCCTCTGCCCGCTCCCGGATCTGCCGTTTCATTTCCAAATCCAAGTGCAAAGAGAGCTTTACTCGCCAGGCCCAACGCACCGCCTCCAACAACCAAGGGTCCGCCGGACGGCCTTCGTCATTAATCTCGAAATGCCGGGCGATCATCCGCTCACTCGCGCTAGGCTCTTGACTGATTTTGGACTCCGCTTCCGCTTCATCAAAAACAATACTCAGCCGAAGGACCTCTTTTTTCTGTCCCCGGAATAAAGCCAAGGCGCGATGCGAAGGGATGGCTTTGATCCGCTCGATGAAATCGAAATAGTCCGAGAATTTCGCGCCTTCGCTTTCTTTGCCCTTTATGACAAGGGCCTGAATTTTTCCATGGTTAAGCGCGTGTTCCCGCAGGGCCGCAAGCAGGGCGGCATCTTCGGCGAAGTGTTCCATTAAAATATCGCGTGCGCCCAACAAGGCCTTCTGCGCGTCTTCGATGCCTTTTTCGGGATTGAGGTAGCCTTCCGCCGTGGTCTCCGGATTTAAAGCCGGGTCCTTGAGCAGGGCAAAGGCCAAGAGCTCCAACCCGGCTTCGCGGGCGATCTGCCCCTTCGTCCGGCGTTTTTTCACATAGGGCCGATACAAATCCTCCAGCCGCACCTTGGTCTCCGCCGCGAGGATGTCGGCCTTCAAAACCTCGCTGAGTTGGCCCGCCTCTTCAATCGCCGTGAGGACGACCGTGCGGCGCTCTTCCAGTTCGCGCAAGTAAGCCAGGCGTTCCTCCAAAAGGCGAAGCTGAATATCGTCCAAACCGCCGGTCGCCTCTTTTCGATAACGCGCAATAAAAGGCACCGTCGCGCCCTCATCCAACAAGGCCACCGCCGCCGCCACTTGCTTCTCGTCCGCTTTCAATTCCTTCGCAATATTTTGATGCAGATTCATCATTCTGTTTGTCCCTATCGGTTTTAAGCTGAGGCATCTTATCAGAAAAAGAAGGGGAGGTCTTTAGGGGTGATATTAAGGAGAAATCTTTTCTCGTGCAAATTGGAAGCAGTCCGGCAAACCATAGCGCATCAAATTAGTCTTGAAACAAAAGAGGGAAACTGAGATCGCATTACAAATTTATCTGATTCATAGACAGGGTTTCAATTTTGTGATTCTCAAATCTAACTGATAATTCGGTTCTTGAATGCGTTCTTTTTCCTGGTCATCGTGGTTTAACACTTCTTCTGAAAAGGGTGTTTTCTTCA